>Ga0105044_10000333_pt1 | contig 57005 bp, 48 predicted proteins | sample MAT01_FD_78092 | JGI IMG/M metagenome (GOLD analysis project Ga0105044, IMG submission 78092) | Freshwater microbial communities from Lake Fryxell liftoff mats and glacier meltwater in Antarctica - MAT-01 | ecosystem: Environmental > Aquatic > Freshwater > Ice > Liftoff microbial mat | place...
CCGCCCTTTGAACCCTGGGAGCCCACGCAGGACATTCGCAGTTTCCTCACTTCGCTGCCATTGGACGCGAGTGTGCCTCCCGTTCCAGGAATCGCAGGCGGTGCAGTCGCAGCCCAGACAACGCTGGCGGACTTCACCGAAGACAAGCTCGCCCGTTACAGCGAGGGTCGAAACAATCCGGACGACCCCGCCCGCACGGCCGCCAGCCGGCTCAGTCCTTACCTTCGCCATGGCCATCTGGGAATTGAGGAGGTGATCGCATCGGCCCTTGGCGACTGGTCGCCGGACGAGATTAACGTTCGTGCGAACGCGAAGCGGGATGACTTCTTCTGCCGAGATCCGAACGTCAACTCATTCCTGGACGAAGCGATCACCTGGCGAGACGTCGGCTATCACTGGCACTGGGTGCGAAACGTGGAACATGGAGCGGAAGCGGCCAGGCGATTTTCCTCCGTCAGTCGCTCCGAGAGTGTCGTTCCCAGTTTCAACTTCGAGTCGATGGACTTCTCCCCGGGCGGTGAACGCACGCTGGAGGTGGCGCTCCCCGCGTGGGCGAAGGCGACGCTTCGCAAGCACGAGGCGGACCCGCGGGCATTCACCTACACGCTCGAGGAATTCGAGGCGGGGGCCACGCACGACGACCTGTGGAACGCCGCCCAGCAGGAACTGGTGGCGACGGGGCGCATCCACAATTACCTACGAATGCTCTGGGGCAAGAAGGTGATGGAATGGTCGGCGACCCCCGCGGAAGCGTACGGGGTACTCGAACATCTGAACAACAAGTACGCGATCGATGGTCGGGATCCGAATTCGTACACCGGAATCCTCTGGTGCTTCGGCCTGTTCGATCGCCCCTGGGCTCCGGAGCGGAAGGTCTTCGGCAGCGTTCGCTTCATGTCCAGCGACAACACCGCGAAGAAGTTCAAACTCGCGGGATACTACGAGTACATCCGTCGGCTGCCGACAATCGCGGAGGTGCGCCAGGGAAGAACAGCCTTCAAGAAAGTGGGACTTTTCGAGTAGCGAGGAGGCGGTTACCGCGACTGGCCGGGCACCCAGAGAACGTCGGATCGCCCATCATGATTGGCGACGCGACCGAGCACGAAAAAGTAGTCCGACAGGCGGTTCAGGTAAATGAGTGCCTGGGGATTGACCGCCTCTTGCTTCATCAGGGTCACGAGGGCTCGCTCCGCTCTCCGGCAGACGGTGCGAGCCAGGTGCAGCCAGGATGACGCGGAGGTGCCGCCGGGGAGAATGAAGCTGTTGAGCGGTTGAAGGCGTTCGTTGAGCCGATCGATTGCGGTTTCCAGCCTCACGGCCTGAGCCTCGGTGATTCTTAACTCGGTTGCGGAAGGCGAATGCGTGGACTGTGGCACGCAGAGGTCGGCACCGAGGTCGAAGAGATCATTCTGAATGCCCCGCAGGAAGGCCGCGTCCGGCGGTTCATGCTGAAGCACGAGGCCGAGCACGGAATTCAACTCGTCTACCTCGCCATAGGCATGCACGCGAGGGCAGTCCTTCGCCACACGCTGGCCGTCGCCGAGCCCGGTCTCGCCGTCATCGCCGGTCTTGGTGTAGATGCGTGAGAGATAGACCATTGATCACTCCTGGTAGAACTGGACTTCGAATCTCAAAACGCAATCTCGTCACCTCGAAGACTTCACGGAATCGTTTAGGGCAGCACTTCCCCTGGGGGCTTGGCCCACTCGGCCTTCACGCGAAGGATCTCGCTCGCGGAATAGTCGAGCGTGATCGCGTCGCCATTCATCACGAGTTCCTGGCCGACGATGTTCATCCCATCCACGATCGAGGCCTTGGAAGGATCGCGAGCGAAGCGAAACTCCGAGGTGCCGCCGAAGCCCGCACACTCGGCGAACTGGGCGACGACGGCGCGATCCATGCCATCGCCGGGCTCCGTGGGCCGCAGCGATGTGAGGATCAGGCTGGGCATGTCGACGTGGGCAAGCCAGCCGGTGGGGCCGATGTGCGGCGGGCCGCGGTCGGTCATCACCACAGGTGACGGCGACACCCAGCCCGCGGCCGTCTGCATCGGCTGCTCGCGATCCAGAGACAGCAGCAGTTCAAAGCTTGTCTCGCGTTCCCCCTCGGGCACCAGGATGACATCGGCCATGCGGCTACCGTGACGCTGGAGGAAGGGCAGGCCGCCCGTGAAGAGGAAGGATCGCTCGGAGCCAAGCCGCACTTCGAGGTAGTCCGCGGAGACTGGCCGGGTGTAGCCCGTCTGGGTGTTGGCCCCGTTGACACCGCGGAAGAGCACGGCACGTTCGTCCCGCCAGCCGAAACGGGAACCGTAGTATGAGTGCCAGGGATAACCGGTCGGGGCGTGAGTGGCTTCGATGTCGATCTTGAGTTCCAGCACCGGCCGCCCGGCCCAGGCCCGGAATCGCTGGCGGAAGCGAGCCAGCGGTTCGTCCTGCTCGTTGAGGATCATGCCGTCGCTGGTGATCTCGCCCAGGGCCGGGCCGACATGCGTGACGGCGACCGAGTCGACCTTGATCTTGCTGCCGGGGTTATAGACGAGATACTGCCCAAAGCGGTTGGTGCGGGTGCGAAGATCGCGGAAGGCCCGCAAGCCGCCCGTGGCGGGATCGATGTCCGCTTCGAAGAACTCGTTGCGGACGACCATCCCCTCCGCGTACTTCATCTTGGCCTTCGGTGCGGCCGTGCCCCGCGGCCCTGCCAGCGGCACCCAGGCGAAGCCGAGCGAGGGAACTTCCACGACGAGCTTCCCCATGCTGCCGGCGAACTCCGCGGCCTTCACCGGGCCCTCGACGGCGATGGGGCTGCGGAACCCCTCGATCTCCAGGGCGGTGCGGCGCGTGAAGTTGCAGGGGTTGAAGACCATGAAACCCGGCGTATTCGGCGTTGAGCGAATCTGGACGCGATCCGCCAGACGGCAAGCGATGGCGGATTCGACGGCGGCGAGGCGCGTGTCGGTGGCACGCGAGGCCGAGTCCACCGGCACGATCTTTTTGGGTTCGCCCTTCACGACGTCGGAGCTGAAGTCGTCAGGTGCGTTGGAATCGTACGCGGCCTCCGAACCGAAATTCACTCCGCGCAGTTCGATCTCATCTTCAAGGGCGGCGAGTTCCTGAAGCGATTTTGACTCGTCGTCGCCGGGCGCTCCGGGCGTCAGGCTGCGGTGCAACGCCGCCAGGGCGAATGCGCCATCGACACGTCTTCGCAGCCTGGCGTGACGGGGGAAGCCACTGACGGCGTCCGGGCGTTTGCCGGTCGTCACGCGGTCGTCGAGATAGTCCGCGAAGAAGTCGTCCGCGTTCTGCGGGCCGACGTACTCGCCCGAGAAGGCATCCTGGAAATAGCGGCCCAGGCCGACCCAGTCGCCGAAGACAGGAGCGATCGCCGCGAGGGCGAGGAGATCGTGGTACGCACCGTAGGCGGGCTTCCCCTTGTGCACGATCGCGATTGTGGGAGTGGGGTCCTGACTGGTGCTTTGATGGATGTGGTAGACGAGGTTGAAGAACGTGTGCGGGTCGTTCGCCGGCAGCGGCTCGCGGATGAAAGCGTCGATCGCTTTGCCATCCGGGGCGGGCCAGTTGATCGCGGTCGTGCGAAGGCTGGGCAGCAGGGCTCCGTCGAAACTGATCATGACGGCGTGCTTGAAGCCGACCTGTTGCAGCCAGGCCGGCAGTTGCGGATGATACGCGCTCTTTGTGCGGGCATACACCGTCGGCTCCACGCCGAGCAAGGCCTGGGCTGCGGTCCTCGCCTTGCGGAGGTTCCACCACTGCGATTCCACCGGCAGCAGGGCATCCTCGCGTTCGCGATAGGCACCGCAGCAGAGATCGACCCGGCCGGGCGAATCGGGCTGGCACTTCGCCTTGAGCTGCTCGAAGCGACTCGGCGCTTCCGCAGCCAGGCGCTCGAGTAACTCCGCAGAGGCCAGTACCGTGATCGGCACGTTCTTCTCGAGCGATGTCGGCCAGTCGGCTCCGAGATTCGCAGCATCCGGGATGCACCAGTCGAGCCAGTACATCGAGCCGGAGTAAAGCTGCTCGCGAGCCATCTGCAACTGCTCGGCCGCGGCGCGAAGCCGGCCTGCCATCTCTTCCTGGCGTTCGGGATCGCCTGCCGCATCTGCCGCGCCGGAGACGTCGGACCAGAACGCCGAGACATCAAGGAGGTGCTCGTGTTCCATGGCATCGTAGAGAGATTCAAGAAGCAGATACCCGAAGCCGACGCCCTGGAACTGCCGGACCACGTCGTCCGGCAGGTCAAGGTGTGCGCCTCCCAGGCTTTTCTCGCGAAGGGCATCGAGGAGATTCCGGACCGTCTCCACGCGATCCTCCGTGGCGGCGAAGGGAATCGCGTTCACCGCGGCCACCCGGCTTGGCCAGTCGTCCGGCTGGAAGAGGCTCGGCCCCTGTGGCACGGCGTAAAGGTACCCTTCCACCGGCGAATCGTGGTCGTACGAGTTGGAGACCTGGGGAATCTTCGTGGCCATTGCCAGGGCGGCAGGGTGCCACAGGGCCGCGTGGCCGTTCATCCAGGCGGAGGCTTCGTCGTTCGCCAGTTGAAGTGGATACGTCGTCGGAAGGCGATACGGAGAGAGGAGGTGCAGTTCGCGTTGGCTCATGGTGGCTCGTTTGAACCGAGGCGATTCAGGACTTCCCACTTGCGAAAGCAGGGTTCAGATATACTACATAATCGGAAGATTACTGTGTCACGGAGGCACCACCTTGTCCCAAAAAAAACCGGCGACCAAGCCAGCCTCGGCGCCCTCGCGAGCCCTCGCGGACTCGTTACTTCGCGCCGGGCAGGTGGACGAGGCTCTGCGTATCTCGAAGGAAGTCTTTACCAAGGCTCCCAGTACGGAGAACCTCGAACATCGGATGGGGATCCTCACGCGCGCGGCCGAAGCCTTGCTCGATGCCAATAAACCCATCCAGGCCATTACTCAAGAGGCCGAACTGCTCAAGGGCTCCAGCCTCCTGATCGCTTCCGATGCCGCGTGGATTCGGACCATCGCTGGCTGGTTCGCGCGCTCGGGCCGCATTGACGAAGCCCTGGCCCACGTCGCGCCCTTGCAGGACCCCAAGGATGCGACTCGCCTCACACATCTCGCGGTGGATCAGGCGGTTCGGCAGAAGTCGAATTCTGGTGTTCCCACCGAGCACCACGCGGGCCTGGCAGCGATCCTCACCGCGATCCAAAACTACGATGCCGGCAACGACGAGAAGGCTCGCGAGTCGCTACAAACGATCGGCTTGCAGTCGCCGTTCCTGGAGTGGAAGGTCCTTCTTCGCGGCCTGATCGCGTATGCCAACCAGGACCACACGCGGGCCATCGAGAACTGGGATCGCCTGGAGGCTTCAAGGCTCCCCGGCCGGCTGGCGGCTCCGCTACGACTGGGCATCGACGCGGCCTATCGGAGTTCACTCACCGACGTGGCCACAGAGGATCTCCAGAAGCGAAGTGAACGGCTGATGGAGGGAAACTTCCTCAAGGGCCTTCGCCTCATTCAGAAGAATCTGGGCCGCGAGGGTTCGCTTTCCACGGCGTTCCGCGACGCGGGGTCTTTCACCGTCACGCTCAAGCGCGTGGCCCCTGATCTCTTTGAACGCCTCAGCCAGTGCTTCTATCACGCGATCATCCACCACGGCCAGCCGGAGGATCTCGCACGCTATCGATCGACCTTCGGCCCGCCGGCGGACGATCCGATGTTCGATCGACTCGAAGCGATCGTCTTCGAGCAGGAAAGAATCTTTGAAGCCGCCCATGCCCACTGGCAGAAGTACGCGAACTGGCTCGCGGCTCATCCACCGAGTTGGCCCAGGGAGATGGCCGATCGGGCTCGTGCCATCGTGTGGTTCCGGATGGCGTTCAACGCCCATAACGCCACACTCCACAGCAACCCCTTGCTGAATGCGTTCACCTTCTTTCTGAACAACCGAAAGCAGCCGGAGAAGAAAGAACTGAAGCCGGATGTCTTTTCGTGCCTGAAGCACGCCATCGATCTGGCTCCGGACTGGAGCGAACCGTCGCTGAGGCTGATGCAGTCGTATTTCGAGGCTGGCCAGTTTGATCAGGCCATTCAGACGGCACGAGAGCAACTCGATCGCACTCCCGACGACCTCGCGATGCTCAAGGAACTTGGCCACGCGTTCAGCAAGAGATCGGAGTTCGAGCAGGCGGTGCCGATCTGGAAGAAGGCGGTCGCACTTCAACCGCTGGATCAAGAGCTTCGGGTCCATCTGAGTTACAGCTTGCTCGCGGAGATCCGCCAGAAACTTGCGAAGGGCAATCCGGTCGAGCTTCGCACCGAACTGGCGGCCCGGCTCTCCTTGCTTCAGGACGAGGACCGCGTTGATCAGCATTGCCTTAGCGCCACGCTGGCCTTGAAGGCGGGTGCCATCGACGCGGCGACGGCGATCATCGAGCAAGCCCTCGCCACTCCCGATCAACGCCTGGCGACGGCTTATCGCCTGGCGGTGGATGCCACTCTCGCGAGTCTCAAACCTGCTATGAAGACCAAGGCCAACAAGCGGCTCAAGGACGCCTTCGCCATCGAGCCCACGCCGAGGGAGACCGCCGAGACTCTCCGGGCCGTGTATCGATTCAAGATCGGCGGCTTCAAGTATCGCGGAGAGAAATCACACGAGAAGCAGGCTCTCGCCCTCGTCGCTCGCTGCCTGAAGACCGTGTGTCCGCCCGAGGAGTATCGAGAGCTTGGCTTCTTACTTCAAGATTGGGAATACTGGAAAGAACTCCAACACCTCAGCAACGCCTGCTGCGGCCTGTTCCCCTCTGAAGCGGTTTTCCCGTATCTCGAAGCCTCGGCCATGTTCAACAGGAAGGATCGTCCACATCGCGTGGAAGCGCGACTCTCGCACGCCAGGCGGCTGGCTCAGAAGCTCGAGCCTGAACGCAAGAAATCGCTGATGGCACAGATCGAGGATCTCGAGAAACTCGTGGCCATGCCGTTCGACGAATTCGAGGAGCTCGATGATTTCGAGGACGAGTTTGACGAGGACTATGATGATGAATGATCCCTATGCGATCCTTGGCCTCACGCAGGATGCCACCGACGCCATGATCCGCGAGGCGTATCTTGCGATGGCGAGGCAGTTCACTCCGGAGAATCAGCCGGAGCGTTTCGCGGCGATTCGGGCCGCCTACGAGGCCATTCGCGACCTGGACAAACGGGCCCGCCATCGGCTTTACGAAAAGGGCAAGACGGAAACGATCGACGCTATCCTGGAGGACGCTGCATGTCGAACGCTGCGCCGACGACCGAGCCTGGACTCTCTGTTCGCGACGCTGCGGCCGACCGTATGAGCCCCGACGCTATCGAGGCGATTCTTCACGAATTCCGGGCCTGGCTGTCGGAAGCTCCTCCTTCCTCCACTGCCTCGGCCGGGCCTGGTGAATCAATCGACCTGTTCACGCTCATGGGGCAGTTCACCGCTCTGCGTCACGAGGTGAACATGCAGACGAAGGCCGCGAGAGCCGCGGTCGAGTCCAACGCCGAGACCCTCAATCAACTGGCCGCGGTCTCGAACGAGCGGCAAGCCACGGCTTCGGCCGCGTCAAACGATGAGGAATTCCGGCCCCTGCTGAAGGCCGTGCTCGACATCGCGGATGCCCTGGATCTTGCTTCGACACAGGTCGGGAAGCTTCGTGGCACCATCGAACCGTTTCTCACGGAACTTCGCAGCGGGCCCGAGATCGTTCTGGAATTCGAGGCTGCCGCCCCGGGAGGCTTGCTCGCGAGAATGCTTCGATCCTTCGGCGACAACAGCGAGACGGTGCGTCTGCGAGAACAGCAGCAAGCCCAAGCTCGCATGGAGAGCGAACGAGCCGGGCGAATCGCCCAGGCTGCGGCGAAGGTGAGCCAGTTGCTCAACGCCGCCAGTGAGGGCTACACGCTAAGCCGACGACGGATCGAACGTGTGCTGCCCACCTTCGACCTTGAGCGCATCACCGCCCAGGGCGAGATGTTTGACCCCGATACGATGGAAGCGGTCGAACGCATCGAGGGCTCGGACCGCCCGCCTGGCGAAGTGTTGCAGGAAGTCCGCCCCGGCTATCTCTGGCGAGGCCGCGTGATGCGCTATGCTCAGGTCCGCGTGGCGAGCGTATGAAGAGGCACGAGCAACGCGGTGCAACCCTGCCGTGGGCGCTTCACGGACGAAGATGCGGATTCTCGGAGACGATCGGCATGACGCGGCGAGAGTGGATGCAACGATCAGCCCTGGCCTGCACCGCAGGATCGCTGGGCTGTCGGCAGCAGACACCGAACAAGATCGGCGAGCCGATGGACGGGGAAATCAACCCGTCCAGGGAAGACTACATCACGGCTCGCAAAGGCTTCCGCACGAAACTCACCCGGGTGGGCCCGTCTCCTGAGCCCTCCGAGATGCCCCCGCCGCTTGGCGTGCCTGGGGCCCTGCCGTTCACGTATCCCAGCGGCGGCCTGCAACTGCTGGCCTGGGTGAATCCCGAGGTGAAGACCGCCGGGCCGCGTCGCCCGGCTGTCATGTTCCTCCATGGCGGGTTCGCGTTCTCGCCCTCGCACTGGGAATACGCCCGGCCGTTTCTTCGCGCGGGCTTTCACGTCCTCATTCCTGTTCTCCGCGGGGAGAATGGACAGTCCGGAGCCTATAGCTTGCTTTACGACGAAGTGGACGACTGCCTGGCCTGCGCGGAACATCTCTCTCGGGCGCCGAGCGTCGATCCGGCCAAGATCTTCCTCTGCGGCCACGGAACTGGCGGGACTCTGGCGCTTCTGAGCAGTCTCGCCTCCGACCAGTTTCGAGCCTGTGCGGCATTCTCACCATGGCCCTCGATCAGGACCTACCTTCAAGGCCGGGAACAGGATGCCCCCTTCGATCCCAGGGCCGAGGGCGAATTGCGGATGCGATCGCCGCTCTATTACGCACAGCACTTCCGGTGCCCTGTTCGTTCCTTCTTCGGCCTTGGTGAAGGTGCGGAAGGTGAGGCAAATCTCGCGACCGCCAAGGAGATGGGCCGACATGCTCGAGGGAGCACGAAGGACGTCGGCGAATTGACCGTCTCGGGCGATTCCCTCTCGGCGATTGCTCCATCGACAGCCGCGACCATCGGTTTCTTTCGCGACCTTGCTGGCATTCGAGCCTAGGATTGTGACTTCGTGAGCGACACAAGTCGTTGACGTTCCTCTATCAGGATTCGTTCCATGCCCGAACTGATTATCGGCATCGACCTCGGCACCACCAACAGCGAAGTCGCTATCGTCGAGAACGGCCAACCACGTGTGTTGCTGGAAGACGGCAACCCGATCCTCCCCTCGATCGTCGGCCTGGGGGAGGATGGCCGTCTGCTCGTCGGCGTTGCGGCTCGAAATCAATGGGTCATGGCGCCGGATCGCACCATCCGCTCTATCAAGCGCAAGATGGGCGAGGACGTGAAGGTTCACCTGGGCCAAGAGGCCTTCACGCCTCAGGAAATCTCCGCGATGATCCTGAAGGCCCTGAAAGCCCGGGCCGAACGCGAAGTCGGCCATCCGGTCACAAAAGCCGTGATTACGGTGCCAGCGTTCTTCAACGACAACCAGCGCCAGGCCACACGCGAGGCCGGCGCTCTGGCAGGCCTCGAAGTCGTCCGCATCCTCAACGAGCCCACCGCTGCGGCGCTCATTTACAACCCTGCCGCGGCGGCCAAAGCGGATTCACCCTCGGAACGAATCCTCGTCTACGACCTCGGCGGCGGAACGTTTGATGTCTCCGTCGTTCATACCGAACAGGGCGTCGTCGAGGTGCTCGCCAGCCATGGCGACACCCATCTGGGCGGCGACGACTTCGACGATCTCTTTCTCAACCACGTCGCTCACCAGTTCCGCGAGATGTACGACATCGATCTGCGCGAGGATCGTGTCTCGAAATCCCGCCTGCTGCGAGCCGTGGAGGAGGCCAAGAAACGGCTCTCCGATCACGCCATCACGCGCATCGAGGAAGAGTTCATCGCCGAGAAGGACGGCGTGCCGCTGCACCTGAGCATGGACCTGGAGCGGAAGGACTTCGAGGCGCTGATCCGCCCGATGATCGACCGCACGATGATTTGCGTCCAGCAGGCACTGGACGATGCCCGCCTGACGGCATCGCAGATCGATCGGGTGGTGCTCGTGGGCGGCAGCACGCGGACGCCGATGATCGGCCAGCTTCTCGAAGAGCGCCTTGGCCAGCCCGCCCACCGCGAGATCAACCCGGACCTCTGCGTGGCCATGGGCGCCGCGGTGCAGGCCGCCATCATCGCAGGGCAGAACGTGGGTGCGGTCCTCGTCGACATCACGCCGCACTCGATGGGCATCAAGTGCCTTGACTACGGCGATAGCATGGAATTCCGCCCCACCGAGCATCGTTTCGCCGCCATCATCCGCCGCAACAGCCCGCTTCCTGCTTCGAGAAGCGAGATCTTCTGCACGGTGACGGACAACCAGCCCAGCGTCGAAGTCGACGTTTACCAGGGCGAGGATGAGGATGTCCGCCGCAACCACCGCATCGGCAAGTTCCTCATCGAAGGCCTGGCGAAGGTGCCCGCCGGGAATCAACTCGTCGTGCAACTGGATCTCACCCTGGACGGCATTTTGAAGGTGTCCGCGAAGGAAAAGGTCTCCGGCCTGAAGAAACAGATTACCATCGACAACGTGCTCGCTCGCTTCACGCTGGCGGAACGCGACTCGGCCCAGGCCCGCATCGATCGCATGTGGAACGCCTTCGAGACGGGCGACATCCCCGAACCGAAGGAAGCCGCGGAGGGCGCGGAGCAGACTTCGACCGGAGTGTCGCTTCCGCCCGCGGAGAGCGGCCCTCGCGAGGGGCAGCGCGAAACCGTGCAAGCCCGTGCGATCCTGGAAAAGGCTGAGCGGCTTCGCGAAGCGGCAGCCGACGAGGACAAGGCGGAACTCGATCGCCTGATGGGCCAGGTCCGCGAGGCGATCGAATCGAGGAACTGGGCGGGCCTCCAGACCGCAAGCAACGAACTCAGCGACGTGCTGTTCTACCTGGAAGATGCGTGAGACGTTCCGGGTCCGCGGCGAAAAAGTCGACTCGGGGAGTCCCCACACGATGCCCGTTCCTTGTCCTTGCTGCCGAGCTTCAAATGATCTCGGCCCAGGCTGCCGACGGTGCAAGGCCGATCTCACACTGCTCTTTCAAGTGGAAGTGAGTCGTGAAGCGCATATCATGGTCACTCGCGAGGCCATTGCGGACGGGCGCTTCACCGATGCGGACCTCGCGCTCTCGAAGGCCGAGGAACTCCGACGTGGGCCGGATGTCCTCAAACTGAGGGCGGTCGTGAAGCTTCTGCAACGGGATTTCGCGGGAGCCCGGGCCCTTCATTCTCGGATCACCTCTGTCGCGAGTTCCCCATGAGCGAAACTGTCCTCATCGTGGACGACGAGGATTCCGTTCGTCGAACGTTCCAGGAATGGCTGGCGGGCAGTGGGCTCGCCGTGCGAATCTTCGCAGTCGCGGACGCGGAGTCGGCGCTCCTGATCGCCAATGAGCATCCGGTCGACCTCGCGGTGCTCGACTGGAACCTCGGCTCTGGCAGCGACGGCCTGCGATTGCTCGAGGATCTCGTGGAATTCCGGCCGGACATCGTGGCCATCCTTGTGACGGGCTTCGCCCACCAGGCCACGCCGCTGGATGCGCTTCGCATGGGCGTGCGGGACTATCTCGACAAGAACCACGACCTCAACCGTGAGACGTTTCTCGCCTCGATCCGCAAGCAACTCGATCGCATCCGCCCGGCGAAGGTGCAGCGAGAGTTTCATCGCTCGCTGGCGTCGTTCCGGGAGGCGGTGGAAAAAGCCCTGCCGATCATCCAGGCCGCGGCGGCGCTGAACGATCCCGTGCCGCTGCCCGAAGCGATCAAGTCGCTGCTGGGGTTCGTGGGCCAGTCGGTGGGGGCAGCGTCCGGGGCGCTGATCATCCGCCAGTTGCGGGACGACGGCACGGAGGCGACCTCGGTCTTCAACGCGGAGGCCCGCCAACTCACGACGTCCACGATTCCCTTCAGCCGCAGTCTGGCCGCCACGGTGGTGAGCATGCAGGAGCCGTGCGTCTGGAACGAGTTCGATCCTGCGGGTCTCGGTGCCGTCGAACTCCATCCGTTCGAGATGGGCATCAAGAATCTGATCGCGGCACCACTGCTAAGCGGCCAGGGGTCGCAGGCGGTGATGGAGTTTTTCAACAAGCCGGCCCCGGGCTTCACGGCCGCGGATCGCAAGGCGATGACGGCCGCCGCCGAGGTGGGTGCGGATCTGCTTCGCCGTTCCCTTGCGGAGCGGCAGACTCACCGGTTGCTTTACGACGCTGTGACCTCCGCCCTGGCCTCCACCGCCACGATGGCCGAGTCGCTGGCGGGCGCGGAAGCCCCGCCACCTCAGGCGATGCTCGATCGGCTACGGGAAGGGCTCGACGCGAACGCGAATGCGGTGATCGACGCGGATGCGACGTTGAAACTGGTGGACGCCGTCCGCGGCCTTGCGCTTCGGCATGGCCCGGCCGCGGTCGAGCATTGCGTCCGGGGTGTGACGCAACTTCAGCAACTCCTCGACGATCTTACGGGATCGTGAGGACACCATGCCCGATCCGAAAGCCACCGTCTTCGACGAGATTTTCTCGCTGCTCACCCCCGATCGCGTCCTCCAGGATCCGCGGGCAACCGGCGAGGGCATCTCCGTGGCCATCGTCGACTCCGGCGTGGAACGGGCCCTGATCGAATCGCGATTCCAGGACGCCGGCCAACCGATCCACCGCGTCGAGGGTGCCGTCTTCTCCGCCGGTTCGACCGTGGCCCAGCCTTACGACGGCAGGCAATCCTCGCCTCACGGCACCACGGTCGCGGACATCATTCTCACGGTCGCCCCGCGTGTGAAGCTTTACTCCGCGGATGTCTTCGGCCCCGCAGGTGCATGCGAGGTGGAGTCGGTGATTGCCGCCATCCGCCATGCCATCGATGTGTGGAACGTGAAGGTGATCAACCTCTCGCTGGGCGTTCCCGAGCACCGCCTCCAGCAACTGCCGAGGCGGCAGCAGTTGCTGCGCGCGATCGAGGAAGCGTACTTCCGCGATGTGCTGGTCTTCGCGGCGGCCCATAACGAGCACCCGCTGACGCGAAGCTACCCGGCTGCGTTCGCCGCGCCGCTGATCTCGGTGGACAAGGGGCTCTTCGCGGACCCGCTCACCTTTGCTTACCGACTCAAGGATCAGATCGAATTCCAGGCCCACGGGCGGGGCTACGTGGGCCCGTTTGCGCGAGAACCCGCCACAAGCTGGGCCACGCCGCACCTCGCTGGGATCGCGGCACGCATCCTCTCTTTGAAGCCGGACCTGAAGCCGTTCGAGATCAAGACGATCCTTTACTGGCTCTTCCGGGTCCGCGAGCAGAGCGAGCCGCCGGCAGCCTGATACGAACCCTTTTCATTCCCTTTCCAGCTGAGTCTTTCCACCTTGTGCAGCTTCTGTTTCCTACGCCATCGGCATCACTTTTCAGGTGTTGATCATATTTCTCTGCTTCGGCCGTAAGGAAATTCAGAGCGATTGGACTTTCTCCTGGATGTGAATTACTGTTGACCGGGCAACCTTCGGCTCACCTTCTGGTTTCCGACGACTCGCATCGATCGGGAAACGGAGGATTGTCCCCGTCTACTCGTTCCAGGCTAACACCATGAACTGGCTCCGCGAGCCTGATACTGAGCCCATTCCCGGCTACGTGCTGGTGGAACCCATCGGCACTGGCGGCTTCGGCGAAGTGTGGAAGTGCGTTGCTCCGGGTGGCATCCATAAAGCCATCAAGTTTGTCTTCGGGAACCTCAACTCCCTTGACGGCGACGACGTGCGCGCCGAGCAGGAGCAGAAGGCCCTCCAACGCGTCAAAAACATCTTCCATCCGTTTGTCTGCCAGATCGACCGCATTGACGTCGTCAACGGCGAACTCGTCATCGTCATGGAACTGGCGGAGAAGACCCTCCACGATTGCCTGCTGGAGTATCAGTCCACCGGTCGGCCGGGCATCCCCCGCGATATTCTCCTGGGATTCCTGGACGACGCCGCCGTCGGGCTGGACTTCCTCATTGAAAAGCACAACCTTCAGCACCTGGACGTGAAGCCGCGGAATCTCTTCTTTGTCGCCGAGCGGGTGAAGGTCGCGGATTTCGGTCTCGTGAAGCACCTGGAGCGTTCGAGCAGTTCCGGCCTGATGGGTGGCGTGACGCCGATTTACGCGGCTCCGGAAACCTTCTCCAACAAGATCAGCAAGCACTCGGACCAATACAGCCTTGCGGTGGTGTACGTCGAACTCCTGACCGGCAAGCGAGCCTTTAACGGGAAGAACGTCCGCCAGTTGGCTCTCCAGCACATGACGGAGGCTCCGGACCTCAGCATGCTGCCCGAGGGGGATCGCGCCGCGGTGGCCCGAGCCCTGTCGAAGGAGCCGGACGATCGCTTCCCAAGTTGCACGGCCTTCATTCGCGCGCTCTCCGGTGGAAGTCCGCGAGCAGGCGACAGCAGCGGTTCCGGCAACGGCCAGGTGCGCGAACCCGCCGCCTGGGCGAAGGCGACGAAGACGCTGCATGATGTCGATCTCACGCCCCCGGCGGACCGGCGTAGCTCTCTTGGCGCCGGCGAGATGCCGATGCCACACCGATCGAAGTCGACCGTGGCCTTCGCGGAACTCGATGAAGAACACCTCCTCGCCAAGACGATGATTCAGAAGAACGTGGGAATTCTCCGCCCCACGATCCTGATCGGCCTCGGCGGATTCGGTCGCCGGGCGTTGCAGAACATCCGCTGTCGCCTTTTGGACCGCGTGGGCGATCTCAACCAGGTGCCCAGCTTCCGGATGCTCTACGTCGACAGCGATCCGGACGCGATCAACAAGGCCCTGAACGCGCCGTCTGACTCCGCGCTCGATAGCGATGAAGTCTTCCCCGTGCCGCTGCAACCGGTGACAGGTTACCGCCGCCGTCAACTCGACCAGATCCTCGATTGGCTGCCGCGGGAGAAGCTTTACTCGATTCCGCGGAGCATGCAGACGAACGGTTCCCGAGCCCTGGGTCGGCTGGCGTTTTGCGATAACTACCTTCGCTTCGTCACGCGGTTCCGCCGCGAGGTGCAGATCGCAACGCACCCGGAATCGATGTCGCAGTCCGCGGATCAGACGGGCCTGCCTCCTCGCGACGCAATCCCGCAGGTGTACATCTTCGCCAGTGCCACAGGTGGTTCGAGCGGCATGCTCATGGATCTCGGCCATGCGATCCGCCGCGTGCTCAGCCGACTCAACGCAGCCGAGACGCCGATCACCACGTTCCTTTACGCCGGCGCACCGACGGACCCGAACAGCAACGACTTTGAACGTGCGAATCTCTACGCATCCCTCACCGAGTTGAACCATTACGCCGACCCGGATGTGACGTTCGTGGGCCAGTACGGCGGCCCGGAAGGCCCTCGCGTTGAAGGCCAGGGGCTGCCTTTCACGTCGGTCTATCTGCTTCCCATGGCGGAGAAGACCGGCCCCGCGTTCCGGGACTGCATGTCCCATCTTTCGGGATACGTTGCCCACGACATGACGACTCCGCTTGGCCTCGCACTCGAGAAACTCCGCAGCAAGCCGTCGAGCTTCGGCGTCAGCCCGTTCCGAGGATTCGGGACTTACGGCGTCTGGTTCCCCCGCGGCCTGCTGCTGCGTTCCGCGGCCCAGAGAATCTGCCGCAAGCTCATGACGGAGTGGCGTAGCGAGGACGCTCCTACGGATGCCTCGTCCGTCGATTTCCTCATCACGCAGATCACGGGCGACGCCCGCCTGAAGCCCGAGGCGATCCAGAGCCAGATCGAACGCGAGGCGACCCGAGGCAGCGATGGCGGCCCTTCCGAGCAGATCGAACGCTGGCTGACGGGCCTCGAGGGGCAGGTCGAGAACAGCAACCGCCGCAATGATGCCGGCGTCTGGGCACGCAACGTCTGGGATCAGGCTCGCGAGTTCATCGGCACCCGGCCGACGAACGAGACGGACAGCACCGTCCGCCGCAGCCGGATCAGCCGAACGCTCGAGGAAGCCATCCGCCGGGTCGCGGAGATGTGGGGCAACGAGTTCACGGAAGTGACCCGGCCGCTGGAGGAACACCCCGGCCGCCGAATCGCCACCGTTGAACAGGCCTTGAACCGAATCCTGAATCTCTGCGGCGATGCGGCCCGCGCCCAGGATAAGCGGCTCCAGCAGCATGCCTTGAAGTGCCAGCAGAGCCGCAACGATGTGCAGTCCGCCCTCGACGCCTGCCAGGCCGGTTCCGGCAGCTTCAGCTTCTTCGGAGGCCGATCGAGCCGCTCGATGAAGCACTTCCTCGACCAGCTACGCACCTTCGCCCGTCTGCGGTTGCAAGAAGACATGCTGGAGGCGACGGCCCACTTCTACCGCAAGCTGCGCAGCCGTGTGGAAGATCGACTTCGCGACGTCGCCTTCTGCCGCTCGCGTCTGGACCACGTGATTCAGGTACTGGCCTCGCCGTTGAACAATGTGTCCGGCCAGTACACGCAGGACACGCCCTTCGCCCTCACCGAAGAAGCGCTCCAGCAGACACTGCATCCGACGAACACGCTGAACATCGTCCTCCCCGCAGGAGATAACCACATCGACCGTTCGGCTGCGAAGGTCGTGAAGTCCGTGCAACCTGGCGATCTCCAGCGGCTCGAGAGAGCGTTGCAGAAGCTGGTGCTCGAGCCACGCGGCGGACTGACCTCCGTGTGCCAGACGAACACCGATCTCACCCGACTGCTGGTGGCGCCGATGGTCGAACAAACGATCGCGTTCCTCGGCGATCTTCTCCCCGTGACGGACGTGACCGAGGTCGAATTCTCCTCCGTCGCTGCGAAGAAGGGCGACCTCGGCTCGCGGATCGAGGACTACGAGCATCGGGCGTCGCCGCCATGCGGCCTGACCTCCGCGGAGGAGCAGACGTTCGTGCTGGTGCCGGAAAGCGACTCGGGCTCGGACTTCGCGAAGCACGTGAAGATGGTGCTGCCTGGCTCGCTCACGATCGCGGTGGAGGGTGCCGCGACGGACCTTCTCTTCTGCCAGGAGCACGGCTGCCTGTCGCCAGAGCAGGTGTGTGGATTGATCGACGATTGCAAGCCGGCCTATTACGAAGCGGCGAGCAATCCGAACGCGTCGCCGCATGCCAGGTTCGACGTGATGGAGTGGATGCCGTTGAATGAGTGATTGGCTTACCTTGGAGAGCCATCATGCCAGTTCCGAGATTGGCATGAGCTTGCTTCGCCCGTCGCAGTCATCGCCCGACAGAACCCATCCTGACTTACCAGTGCATCACGTAACCACCATCGACATTGATGGTCTGGCCGGTGACGCTCGCGGCTCGAGATGAAGCGAGAAAGACGGCCATCGCCGCGATATCCTCCGGCGTCTGCCAGCGGTTGAGCGGCACGAGCTTCGCAATCTTCTCCGCGGTCCAGTCCTCGTAGCTCTGTCGCTGTTCGGGCGGCTGGCGGTCCGCCCAGGCCTGCCAGACCGAGCGATTCAGCGGCGTCTGCACCATGCCCGGGTTCAGGGTGTTCACTCGCACATTGAAGGCCGCGAGGTCCTTGGCTGCGCACTGGGCGAAGTTGATCAATCCCGCCTTCGAGGCACTGTAAGGCGGGTCCGTCTGCGAGCCGATCTGCCCGGCGACGGAGGCCAGGAAGAGCATCGTGCCGTTGCGTTGCTCGGCCAGACGTGGGGCGAAGGCGTGAGCCACATTCACCGCACCGATGAGATTGACTCGGAGGACGCGGTCCCATTCCGTGGGTTCGAGCTTCCAGAAGGGGAACCCAAACTTCCCCGATCCAATGCCGACGGCGAAGACGATGTGCTCGACTCGTCCGAACTCGGCAACAATCGCTGAGGCCGCGAGCTTAACTGCGTCGGCGTCGGTGACATCAAGAGCCCAGGCGGCGGCTCGTGCGGCGGATGTGGTGAGGGTCGCGGCCGTGGTGTGGACCTCGGGCAGGCGGTCGACGATCGCGACGTTCGACCCCTCGGCCACGAAGGCCTTGGCGATCGCGGCACCCAGGCCCCGAGCGCCGCCCACGATCACCGCCGTTTGACCGGAGAGTTCAAGATTCATCGTGCGAGTGTTCCGAAGAGTGGAAACGGAATCGATCAAGCGACCCGCTGCGCCCGGGCCAGCGTCACGAACACATCTTCCAGCGTGGGCGCCGTGAGCCGAACGTTCGACTCCAGCAATCCCAGGTCGGCCGCGGCGACGTTCCCATCAACCAGGGCGTGAATCGTCTGCCCGAAGATGGTCGCCTCACGCACCTGGGGCAGCTTGCGGAGCCGCTCCAGTGTTCCCGCGACGTCGGACCCGGCGATCTCGAGACGCTTGGTCCCCGCGGGCGTCACCTCGGGCGATTGCTTCAGTTCGTCCGGCGTGCCGAGTGTCAGCAGCTTTGACAGATAAAGGTATCCGACCCGACCGCAGCGCTCGGCTTCGTCCATGTAATGCGTGGTGACGAAGAGCGTGACGCCTTCCGCCGCAAGGCGGAAGAGCAGGTCCCAGAGATCGCGGCGGGCCACGGGGTCGATGCCCGCAGTGGGCTCGTCGAGGAACACCAGGCGCGGCCGATGGAGCAGGGCACACACCAGCGCGAGCCGCTGTTTCCAGCCCCCGGAGAGTCGCTCGGCTCTTCGTGTGAGGTAAGGGCCCAGGCCGGTGAGTTCGACGAGTTCCGCCTGACGCGACCGGGCTTCGCTGCCGGGGAGCCCGTAAATGCCAGCGTAGAAGTCCATGTTCTCCCGCACGGTGAGGTCCGCGTAGAGGGAGAACTTCTGGCTCATGTAGCCCACATTCTGGCGGATGATCTCCGGATCTTGAGCGACGTCGTGTCCGAGGACCGTGGCCGAGCCGGTGGCGAACGGGACGAGCCCACAAAGGGCCCGGATGAGCGTGGTCTTGCCAGACCCGTTGGGGCCGAGAAGGCCGAAGACCTCGCCGCGGCCCACGGTGAACGAGACATTCTCGACAGCGGTGAAGCTGCCGAAGCGGATGCTGGCGTTATGGATGTCGATGACCGGCGGCATGGTCGCCCTGGGTTCGCGGACGTTCGGGCCTATCGGGCTGCTCTTTAGATCACCAGCTTTTGCGTCCGGCTCTTCACCACGTTCTCCAGCAGTTCGGTGAACTCCGCCACCGGCTTCGCGCCGAGATCCTCGCCGGATCGCAGACGCACCGCGACCGCATTCGCCGCCATCTCCTTGTCGCCGATGACGAGGATGTAAGGCACTTTCTGTAGCTGGAACTCGCGGATCTTCGCGTTCATCCGCTTGTCGCTCAGGTCCGTCTCGATGCGGTGATCCTTCGCCAGCAGGCCCGCGTGAATCTGCTTGGCGAACTCGAAGTGCCGGTCCGCGATCGGCACGATCGCCACCTGCACCGGCGCCAGCCACGGCGGGAAAGCCCCCGCGTAAAGCTCGATCAGGTACGCCATCATCCGCTCCATGGTGCTGATCACGCCGCGGTGGATCATGAACGGCCTCTGTTCGGTGTCGTCCGCGCCCTTGTACTTCAGTTCGAACTGCTTCGGCAGGTGAGGGTCCAGTTGGATCGTCGAGAGGGTTTCCTCGCGGCCCATCACGTCCTTCACCTGGATGTCCACCTTCGGCCCGTAAAACGCCGCCTCGCCCTCGGCCTCGCGGTACTCCACGCCGGCGATCTTGAGCGCCTCGCGAAGCTTCGCCTGGCTCGTCTTCCACATCTCATCGTTCTTCACGTACTTGTCGTTGTCGGCGGAGTCGCGCTTGCTAAGGCGGAAGCTGTACTCGGTGATGCCCAGGTCCGCGTACGCCTTCTTCACGAGGTTGAGCACGCCGACGAACTCATCGATGATCTGATCGCCGCGGACGAAGAGGTGGGCATCGTTAAGTGTCATGCAGCGGACACGCGACAGGCCGCCCACGACGCCGCTGCGTTCGTAGCGGTACATCGTGCCAAGCTCCGCGATGCGGATCGGCAGGTCGCGGTAGCTTCGCGGCTTGCTCTGGTAGATCAGGATGTGGTGCGGGCAGTTCATTGGCCGCAGCACCAGTTCCTCTTCCTCGCCGATCTTCATCGGGGGGAACATGTTCTCCTGGTAGTGGTCCCAGTGGCCGCTGACCTTGTAAAGGTCGCTCTTCGCCAGGTCCGGCGTGGTCACGTGCAGGTATCCCGCGGCTCGTTCGTAGTCCATGATAAAGGTTTCGAGCAACCTTCGAATCGTCGAGCCCTTCGGCAGCAGGATCGGGAAGCCGGCGCCCAAGAGCGGGCTGTTCATGAACAGTTCGAGCTCCCGGCCCAGCTTGCGGTGGTCTCGCTTGGCCGCTTCTTCCAGGCGGGCGAGGTAGTCCTTCAAGTCGGCCGCGGTCTTCCAGGCGGTGGCGTGGAAGCGCTTCAGCATCTTGTTCTTCTCATCCCCGCGCCAGTACGACCCGGTCACCTGCATGATCTTGAAGCTGCTGGGGTCCAGATCTCGCGTGGTCTCGACGTGCGGCCCGCGGCAGAGGTCGGTGAAAGTGTCCTGGGTGTAAAGGGTAATCAGGGGCGCGTTGCCCGCGGCGGAGTTACCGTACTCGTCCTGCCCGTTCACGAGGCCCTGGATGAGTTCCTGCTTGTAAGGCTGGTCTTTGAAGATCTCCAAAGCCTCCGCGGCCGCGACATCGCGAACCTTGAAGGCGTGCTTCCCCTTGATGATCTGACGCATGCGGTTGGTGATCCACTCGAGGTCCCCGTCGGACACGGTGGCATCAATGTCGAAGTCGTAGTAGAAGCCGTTCTCGATGGGCGGGCCGATGGTGGGCTTGGCGTCCGGGAATCGCTCGACGACCGCCTGCGCCAGGACGTGCGCGAGAGAGTGCCGCACCTTGTAGAGGTCCGGATCGTAATCCTTGGGGACGTACTTCTCGCCAGCGGCCTTGAGTTCGGCTTCAGTTGCCATCGAATCGGCTCCTATTTCCGCCACGTGGCACCCGGACTTACAGCCGGAACCTCCCATGGCGGTGGGGAGAATATAAGGGTCATGCTTGCTGGAGTCGAGACAGGCAGCCGGGTTCCAAGGTTCATGATGAGGCAGCGATTGACTGTCAGCCTGGCAAACTACTCAGGATCGATGTCGATGATTTCCAGCCGCTCGCGGAGTGCGTCGGTCCCAATCGGGATCTTGACGTGCATGTCCCATTGCAGGCAGTGCAGCACCGACACGACATTCTTCGTGAAACGGAGCCTTGCGTAACCGACTGTCACGGATTGTGGCCGCACGGTCGCACGCCGGACGCGGCCGAATCGGGTATTCCAGTCTGCCGGAGCACGTATCCCGCGGCCGCCGCCCCGGAGAGGAAGGCCCCCTCGACCCGGCCACCAGCGAGCCAGTCCCCGCACACGACTAACCCGGCCCCGGGGTCGAACAGAGCGCGGCGGTCGGCGGGGTCGGACCCGTGACTGTACCGCCATCGGTGCGCCGCCATGTAGGCCACCGGGGGCGGAGAGACCCCGGTGGCCGTCGCGAGGGCGTCGAGCAGGTGGGAGCCGACGGCCTCTGGGGAATCTTCCAGGTTGGCCGCAGACCAATCCGGGCCGGCGTGAAGTACCCAGCAGTCGGGGCCTGTGGGGCGGCAGGGCTTCGAGCTATTCCGGGCGATCCACGACAGCGGCGAGTGGTGGACGAACGCACCGTCCCAGGGCACCTCGAATCGGCCGTCGAACGCCACGAGGACGGCCCAGCACGGGGCCATAGAAATGCCCGAAGCCGCGGCAGCGAACGGGTGCGGGGCGAGCAGCTCGGCCGCCTGCGGGGCGGGTACGGCGATTATCAAGAACTCGAACGGGCCGAAGTCGGCACTCGACTCGTCGGACAGGTTCCATCCGCCATCCGCGGGAGAGACCCGGCTGATCCGCGTCTCCCGGCGGACGGCGAGGTCCGCAGCCAGGTGCGTTCCCAGTGCCGACATTCCCGGTACTCCGACAAACCGCGGCTGGGGAGTGGTGTCCGCCACCGACCCGCCCTGGAGTTTCACGACCCGGCCGCTCCACTCGGCCACGACTCCCTGTACCTGCCACGCCGACACGCATCTGGCGAAGAGCGGGTCGCGGGCGGTGAAATACTGAGCACCGTGGTCGAACGACAGGTTAGTCTCGGCCCTGCGAGTCGCCGCCCGGCCACCCGTGCTGCGGCCCTTGTCAAACACGGTCAACGGGAATCCATGGTCCGCGAGGGTGCGGGCGCAGATGAGGCCGGAAATCCCGGCGCCGACCACCGCCACACGGGGCATCGGCAACTGCCACGGGCGGGTCGTCGGCTCGACTTCTGTCCGTCTCTGTGGGTTCATCATCCCGGATTCTGTTGTGGCAACTTCGCGACGAGTGGCAGACGTTCTCGCGTCGAGACCACCGTTCCTCCGGGGCGTTCAACAGTGATCGCGAACAGCACTGGCCGCGTGACCCCGAGCTTGGTTTGAATTGGGATAATGACATCCCCTCCGCCGGGGGGGATGTCAAAGACTCCGCCATCCACGGGGTACCGTTCATCGCGTGCGGCATCGAACACCCATAACTGGTACTGTTCACGCGCGGATGTGTTTGCCGCCAGCCCGCGGAATCGCATATACCCTTCCTGAGTCGTCGTACTCCAGACCACGTCGCCCGATGCACCGTTGGCAGCGGGATCATTGGTCGCGGTCCATTCGACCTGAATCACATCGCTGCCTGGTTGTGCGACACTCGCGAGCAACTGTTGCCTCCGTTCTGCTGGTCCTGGCGTTGGGATCGCACGCATCGACCACCACGCCCCGACGGCGAGAAGCACACTGGCAACCAACGCAGCCCACCCGAGAACGGTCCGTGTCTTGCGGGACCGGGAACCCGTTGGGGTTGGTTGAGAAGGGATGTATTTCGCCGCATCGGCAAGGATACGCGCCTGAATTTCGGCGGGCATCGGCTCAGGTGAAGCTGGGACTGATGACATTGCCAGGTCGGCGGCGAGCCGTTCCAGTTCCTCGCGGTCGACATCGGGGAATGCGAACAGGAGCCGTTCTAGCTCGGCCGCTTCGCCCTCCGTGAGACCGAAGACGGTGCGGTCAGCCAGCAGTTCAAGGAGCCGATCTCGCGACGGGTCGTGCATGTTGCTCATCGTGCATCCCCCGTTGGCAGGGGCCTGCGGCTGGGGCTACCAACCAGTTCCCTCAAGCGGAGTAAACCGCGTCGTGCGTGAGCTTTCACCGTTCCCAGCGGTGTGCCGAGTGCGGCGGAGATGTCCGCATGAGACATCCCTCGATCGATTGCCATCTCGAGGACAACTCGCTGCTCGGGTCGAATCTCAGCGAGACAGTCCCGAACGCGAGAGGCTTCATCGTCGATGGCAGCACGATCCACGGTGGGCGGCGAAATGGGTCCTTCGCCTTCAGGCAGCGAGGTGGTTGAGAGAGATCGGCCGCGCTTCCTCGACCGATCGACCAACCTTCTGCGGGCGATCATCGCCACGAAAGTGGCCTCGGCGGCCACCATTGGGTCATAGCGAACGGCGTTCCGCCAGATGTCAATGAACACTTCCTGAGCCGCGTCTTCGGCGTCACTCGGATCTGCCGAGTGTTTCCGTGCGAGCGACCACACCAGCCCGCCGTAGAGTGCCAAACATTCTGGCACAGCCTCGGCATCGCCGCGAGCGATTCGTTCGAGAAGGGTTAACGACACGTTCGAAATCATCCTCAGTCCGTTTGGAAAGTCGCGGCGGGTCACGTGATCCGCCGCGAGATGTTCACCAAACTCACTTCGGCAGAATGACCGCGTCGATCACATGGATGACGCCGTTGGACGTTACGATGTCGGTCTTCACGACGTTCGCGCCGTCAACCTTCACCTTGCCGTCCTTGACCTCGATCGTGACCTTCCCGCCCTGGACGGTTTTGGCTTCCGTCAATTTTACCACATCGGCAGCCATCACCTTACCCGCCACAACATGGTAGGTGAGCACGGCGATCAACTTCTGCTTGTTCTCCGGTTTGAGAAGCGTCTCGACAGTGCCAGCAGGCAGCTTCGAGAAAGCCTCGTCGGTCGGGGCGAAGACCGTGAAAGGTCCCTTACCCTTCAGCGTGTCGATCAGATCTGCGGCCTTCAAGGCAGCAGCGAGGGTCTTGAAGCTACCCGCACCCACGGCGGTATCGACGATATCGTTCTTCGGAGCATCCTTCTCGGCGTTCACAGCGCACGGTTGGATCGGGGTAGCCTTCGGACCGGCCACAGAAACCATCGACAGCGATAAGAACGTGAAAGCGGCGAATCCGTACTTCATCTGCATACTCCAAGATCGTTGTGCCCGCCACACAGGGTCAGGGCAGTGAGATTTCCAGTCCAACGTGGACCGGTTCGCTCATGAGTTCGATCCCGACAACGTCATGGATGCAGATGATGGCGAAAATAGAGGAACTTTCTCGGCCCCTGAAAGTTCAGCGGCGATCAGAAACGTCCTGTTCTACGAACCTGTAGAGCGACAACGACCTTTCCCCGGACGGGAAGCGACTGACTAACGTTCAAGTTCGAGCGCAGCGACCGGCGAGCGTGGCTGTCTTTGAAGGGCCGACAAGTCGTAGCGGATCTTCCTGGCATAGCGATCGAGAATGTTGCGGACTTCCTTGTAGAAGCTGGTGGCCAGGGCGAGGAGAAGATGAGTAGAATCATGTATTGTCGCTTTAGTGTGGGGCAAGGGCCGGTCGTACCTTCTTTTCGCCCACTGGACGCGGCATTTTCCAGATCGATCGCTGCTGCAGAACAATCTCATGGCCAACCTCCGAGCCCGATGGCCGAGAAAAAGCTCACTCACCTGGGATCAGGCGCAGTCGCGAGATCGCACCCCGTCAAAGCCCCTAGAAGACGATTATGAAAACTGTCCCGAAAAGGCCCGATACGAGAGAACAGCTCCTTGTGGCAGCAACAGAGTTTACGCAGGTGCTGGGGTACAACGCCTTCAGTTATCGCGATCTGGCGGAACGCGTCGGCGTCCGCACCGCCAGCATTCACTACCACTTTCCCAGCAAGGGTGATTTAGGCCGAGAAGTCGTGATCCGGCATCGTCGTGAGAATGCGGAATTCATGGAACAGGTCGAGCGGGCGGGTGGCACGGCACTCGATCGCCTGCGACGCTATTGCGAAGGGTTTCGAAAGTCGTGCGGCAACGGCTCCCGCATGTGTTTGGGCGGCATGATGGCAACCGATTCCGAATCACTGCCTGCCGAGATACTCGCGGAAGTCCGTGGCTGCTACGAGGACCACGAAAACTGGCTCGCGAAAACGCTTCGACTGGGGCTGGCCCGTGGCGAAATCCAATTCACCGGTTCTCCCAAAACTTTGGCGAAGATCCTTTTCGACGCTCTCGAAGGTGCGATGCTTGCCACCCGCGCTTTTCGGACACCGGCTCGTCTTGTCGAAACGATCGAATGGCACATGAATCTGTTCACGCCCCGATGATTCTGAATAAGGCGATGAAACTCTATAAGGTCTGGCCACGCCGCGGTAGTCTACCTATTAGTAGGGATGTGGTGCTCACTGACTTTCACCCAGTTTGGAGAGACCCATGAGTCGTATTCGTTCGATCTTCGCCTTGCTCGTGCTCAGCGGAATCCTCGGCCTCACAGCGGGCTGCGGCGGTGCCACGCAGTCTAGCTAGCAAGCAAGATGACAAGATGAAAGCGGACGGCATGAAGGGCGATGGCATGAAGGGCGATGGCATGAAGGGCGATGGCATGAAGGACGATAAGATGAAAAGTGAGAAGAAGTAGTTTCATACTCCGGCCATCGGGGAGCCTGTCATGTCAACGAATCGCAGTCTGACTCGGGAGATCACCCCCGAACCAGTTTATCTCAACCGTCGGACTTTGATAAAGTACGGTGTCGCAGCGGCCAGTCTTGCCGTGACAGGGTTAGCTTACCGTCGGCTCAATCGCACGGGCGGTATGGCGGTGACCACGGACGAACTCGTCGGAGTTCGTCCTGTGAGTCTTGAGGACAGAGCGAATGGGTTTACCCTTGATGAAGCTCGCACGTCAATGGATCGGGTTGTGAATTATAATAACTTCTACGAATTCACCACGGACAAGGAAAGCGTTACCGAGGTTGCGATGGGCTTCGTCTCGAAACCCTGGCAGGTGACCGTTGGCGGTATGGTCCACAAGCCCAAGGTTTTTGATATTGATGATCTGCTCAAACTCGCACCGCTGGAAGAGCGTGTATACCGGATGCGGTGTGTCGAAGGTTGGTCGATGGTAGTGCCTTGGGTTGGTTTCCCGCTGAAAGCCGTGATTGATGCGGTGCTGCCAATGGCCAGTGCGAAGTATGTGGCTTTCGAGACACTAAAAGATCCCGCACGGTTTCCAGGGCAGCGAGGCAAAGTCCTTGAGTGGCCTTACATCGAAGGGCTGCGCTTGGATGAGGCCATGCACCCGTTGACGATTCTCGCCGTCGGTTTGTACGGCCATATGCTGCCGCCGCAGAACGGAGCACCGTTACGGTTGATCGTCCCGTGGAAATATGGCTTCAAGGGCATCAAGTCCATCGTCAAAATCAATTTGATGGATAGTCAGCCAGGCACGAGTTGGAATCGTGAAGGGCCGGGCGAGTATGGTTTTTTCGCGAATGTGAATCCTGCGGTGCCGCATCCGCGTTGGAGTCAGGCGACCGAACAGCGCCTGGGCGAATCCGGCCGACGGCCTACTTTGCCATTCAACGGTTACTCCGAACAGGTCGCCCACCTTTATCAGGGCATGGACTTGCGGGCCAATTACTGAATTGAAGTCGCACCTATGATCGTGTCACGATTCGCAAAACGTGTAGTCATTCTCAACTGTGCCGTGCCAGCGGTGCTCCTGGGCTGGGATGCCGCTCAAAACCGGTTGGGTGCGAATCCAATCAATTTCGCCATCCGAACAACAGGCTTGCTAACGATCATTTTCCTGGTCCTGTCGTTGACAGTCACTCCATTGGCCCGGTTGGGGGGTTGGAGTCAACTTGGAACATTTCGCCGGTCGATGGGGGTGAGTGCGTTTAGCTATGCCGCGGTCCATTTCGGACTGTTCTTCGGGTTTGATCGTGCGGCGGATATTCAGGATACGATTTCGGAAATCGGCATGCGTAGCTATTTGCTGGTAGGGATAATCGGATTGCTGATCATGATACCGTTGGCCATCACCTCGACAAATGGCATGATCCGCCGCCTCGGCGCGAAACGCTGGAAGATCCTGCACAAACTCGCCTATCTTGCCGCCATCGCCGGGGGTGTGCATTTCTTCATGTTGGTCAAGGCGGACACCACACGTCCCCTGATTGTCCTCGTACTTTTGGCTTTGCTGTTCGCTTACCGTATCGGTGCACACTATCGTCGTTTCATCCACGATTCACGGAAGTTGCGGTTGGGGATACCCAACGCGGTCAGCAAACCCCGTCAATGGCAGGGATCACTTCGCCTCGCCCGCATTTTCCGGGAAACGCCAGAGGTCAAGACCTTCCGGTTTGTCCCACTCGATGGCGGTGGCTTACCGTTTGACTATTTGCCCGGGCAGTATTTGATTCTCACTCTTATGATTGACGGGAAACCCGTCCGGCGTTCTTACACAATCGCCTCTCCCCCCTCACGCAATCATTATGTTGAGATCAGTGTTAAGCGTGAGGAACATGGCCTGATCTCTCGCCACTTGCACGATCAGCTTCGCGAAGAAGAGATCGTTTCCGTCAGTGCCCCCGCAGGTCGATTCACATTTGCAGGCCACGAGGCCGATGCGATTGTGATGATCGCCGGTGGTGTCGGTATCACACCGTTAATGTCAAAAATTCGTTACCTCACGGACCGCTGTTGGCTGGGTCGAATCCATATGCTGATCTCGGCTCGCATGGAGTCCGACCTGATCTTCCGCGGCGAACTTGACGAGTTGCAACGTCGGCATCCGAATCTGGAAGTGACCGCAACCTTGACACGGGACGAAGCGGTTTCCTGGACTGGTCGTCGCGGGCGGATTACGGCCGGTGTGCTTCGTGAAGTCCTCGCTCCGTATGCGAATTGCCAGATTCACCTTTGCGGTCCGACCGAAATGGCGGAGCCGCTGATTGCCTTGCTGAAATCGGAAGGCATCTCAGACACCCGCATTCATTACGAATCCTTTGCCTCTCCAAGTCGCGACGCCTCGGCGATGACTGTGACGGCCAATGCTTTCGAAGCGTTCAATGCATCGGCAGCCACATTGAAATTCGCCAAGAGCGGTCAAGAGTTTGATGATTTGAAGGGGCGTACCATCCTTGAAATCGCCGAGGCGAACGGGATCGCGTTGCCATATGATTGTCGCTCTGCGGTTTGTGGTCAGTGTAAGACCCGCGTGTTAGCCGGGAATGTTCATATGGATGCGGACGACGCTCTGGATGCGAGCGATCGTGCCGCCGGAATCGTTCTTGCCTGCCAGGCCCGCTGCCAGGATCAAGTCATTGTCGATGCTTAATATGGAGTCCTCGTGATAACATTATTGACAATCACGATCGTGGGATTGGTCTCCGTGGGGAAACACTGGCGCCAGCGAAGAATGGGAAGTACACCGACCGAGAAGTCGGTAATCGAATCGAAAAAGTGAGCTAATTCAGTACTTTCCTTTTGCATCATCCGGCATGCGATGACGCGCTCGAACTTTGCGTCGTGTTCCATAGAGAGCCAATGAATACACAGAGGACATCCTGAGATCGCGGTGGATTCGCATGCTCCCTTCGCCGTTCCAAGACACTCTCTCGACGATCCGATCTCTTTGACACCCGTGCCAGCCACTGCCACACTTTTCGCAAGAACAGCGACAATCCCACCAACAACAATCGGGATAGCGGGTCACGCGGCGACATCCGCGATCGTGACTGTTTCACCTGGCGATCACTTGTATCCCTTGACGCTTTCGATCTGCCTCGCGAATCATCGTGGGCGGCAGACGCACCTTCCTCGCCGCGAAGAACGTCTTCTTCAGGTCGCAATTCTTCGTGCGAAGATCGCGATCAAACTTGTTAGTCACCACCCGTCGAAAGTCGACCGATTCGCTCCCGGTCCGGTGCGTGTCGTCGTGCGATCCCGCCTTCCAGGGCCGTTATTTCAGCGTTCTGCGGACGGGAAGGTGCTTAAATCGGGGTGAAATGGCTTCGGACGTGTAACACGCACTCGGAGATCCCGCTCAGGATACGTACCGGCCAAATCCATCGATTCGGCGGCAAGACCGCAAGCCGAGGAATCAATCATGAAACGCTTTTTGAAAAGCTGGCTTCAGATATTCACCACGGGCGCTCCCTGCGGGAAGAACCGATCGAAACACAGCCGAGGGCCCGCGAAGCATGCCGTCCTGGGCCGCGACGTGGAGAACTTGGAGCACCGCATCGTTCCGGTGGTCGGCTTCAACTACCAGCCGGGGTTGGCGTCGGGTTATCTGGCCGATGGCGTTGCCCAGATCCTGGCCTCGGACGGCTCCTACGGTTCAGGCGTGTTGCTCGCCGACCGCAGGCACATCCTGACTGCGGGCCATGTGGTTGATTCTGCGGGCGGACGCATTCGTAACGGCACCGAACTCGGTGATGGTGTCGTCGATGACCTCACATTTACTGCGATCTTCGGGACTCCAAACGGCACATATTCGGTGGCCCTGACGGCGTCGAATGTCACGCTGGCACCGTACTGGACGGGGGATTACCTCCGCAATGACCTTGCGATCTTCACGCTGCCGGAACAAGTGCCGGGTTTTATTCCCGGCTACGATATCTACCGGGAGCAAGACGAGGTGGGTCAACCGTTCATGGTTATAGGCTTGGGCGGCACGGGGAACAACGGCGTCGACGGTTCGTTGGGGGGCAAGCGATTCGGTTACAACGTTTTCGACACGGACGTTCGCCTCAATGCGACCACGGCAACTGCTGGTATTCTGAATCCCAACTACTCCTCGGGGACGTACCTCGAACACAAACTCGATCACGCTGGGGAAGCCATTATCGCCGGGGGCGATTCGGGCGGGCCCTCGTTCATCGGCAATAAAATTGCAGCTATCACATCCTACGGAAACATTGATGAAACGAACCTGGTTGGTGCGACTGCAGGCGCTGTGCGTGTCTCCATGTATTCAAAGTGGATCGACGAAGTCATGGGGGTCAATCGCAACCTGGTGATCGACACGCGGACCCTGCCGGGTGAAGCCGACAACGGCCGGGCCGACAGGATTGAGGTCCAGACCAATGCCTATGGAGACATGCTGATCGCGACCGTTAACAACCTCACCGTGTTTTCCGGTTCGCTGCGTCAGATTGATTCCATCACCATTTATGGTTCCAGCGATGTGGACGTGATCACGATTGGAGCCGGCGTGAACCGGGTCGTGAATGTTGATGGTCGAGGCAACGCGGATACGCTCAACGTGGATGGTCTGCTGCAGGGGTTCAGCCGTGCCGACTATGTTCTCGAGGGCTCCACGATAACGACGATCACCTCGAACGGGACCGCGGCGATCACGTTCAGCGGCATCACGTCGCTGAATCTCTACACGCAGGCCGGTATGACGACCGGCGAGCCAAGCACTGTCACTGTCAACAGTCGAGTGCCCGCCTATGTATCCATTTACACCGGCAGCGGCCTCTTTAACGTCAATGTAAACTCGGCCCCCAGCGGTGGCGTGAACGTGATCACCGGCACCGGCAAGGCCGATATCACGGTGAACGCCGCCGGTATGAACTTCACCGGCGGCCAGGTTCGCATCTCGGGCACCGGCCGCAACACGCTGACCATCAACGATGCACTCAACTACTCGCCCGTAAGCGTGGTCGTGGCTCCCACGAGTGTGGTCCTCACCACCAACGTGGGAGCCGCGGGCCGTCTCTATACCAGCCTGAGCGTCACATTCGATCAGAACTTCATTGCGTCGCTCACGGTGGTGGCGGGCACACCAATCGGCTCGACGACCGCCGGGAATACATTCCTCGTGAAAGACACGCCGTCCCGAGTCTTCGGCTCAACGACAGTATCGTTATTCACGGGCTTCGGGGACGACGACGTTCGCATTGAAGCGATCAACTCCCCGGTGAGCCTGTTCGGCCAGGAAGGAAACGACACCGTGACAGTCGGCAAGAACGGCAGCATGACCGGCATCCGTTATTCGCTGGGCATCACCAACGACAGGGGTAGCACCCAGATCAACCTCGGGGCCACGGCCGACAACTGGAGCCACACGGTCGAAGTCAACACTTCGGGCTGGGGCAACTACATCACCGGGCTTTCCGCCGGGCCGATTCTGTACGGTTTCACTGGCATCAGCGGCGTCAACATCGCGACCGGTGCTTATGACGACACGTTCAACGTTCGTTACTCCACCGCCACGTTGCGGATTGCCGCCGGTGCGGGCCGCGACACCATCAACGTGGATGCCGTCGCCCCCGATGCGATGCTGGACATCGACGGCGGCACGGGCCGGAACACCGTCCACATCGGGGCGTCAGGCTATCTCAATACGATCCTCGGCCAGGTGCAAACCCGGGCCGTGGGCGGCTCGAACATCCTGTACATCGACGACCGAAACACACAGTCGCCCATGAAAGTCTCGTTGACAGGGGATGCCTACATCCGCGAAGGGCTCATTCCCATTCTGTTCGCCAACGCGGACACCTTGATCATCTGGAGCGGCAGCGGCGGCAACCAGTTCGATGTGCTAAACACGCCGGCGAATGCCTACACGACTTTGAACACGGGCAACGGCTACGACGCAGTCCGCGTCAGCGGCACCACGGGTTACCTGTACGTCAACTTCGAGCAGGGGCCGATCGAGTCCCTCATCGTCGGCGGTCCGGAGTATGGACTGGACCGAATTCAAGGCATCGTCCGCATCGTCAGCGACAGCGGCATGGGCATGAGCGTTACCGTGGACGACACCGGCACCGCAGTTGGGCAGCGCGTCGTGATCGACCGCGACGCCTTGCACCGCTCCGGCGCGGCCGACCTCAACTTCGGCTTCGCACTGGATTTCCCGCTCTTCTACTTGGGTGGCAGCGGCGACGACACCATCGAAGTGCAGGGCAAACGCGGCAACCTCGGCCTGCGAACTGGCGAAGGTAACGACCGCATCTTCATCGGCACCGCCGCGGGCACGATCGCCGACCTCGGCCATTTCATTATCGATGGCGAGGGCGGCGACGACACGGTGATCCTCGAAGACCGCGGCGCGGCCGCCGGCCGACCGTACGACTTCTTCAATCCCGTGGAATACCCTGGCATCCCCATCGTCACCGCGGAAGGCAGCACGTTTGTCTTCGCCGCTTTCGACGGGTTCAACGGCGTGAAGGAAAGTTCGACGGAAGCGGTCGTGCTTTACACGAATAGTGCAGCTTCTGCCGTTCCTGTCTCCTGGACGCCCCAAACGCTTCGCCTGTTCATCAACAGCGAGCCGACCTTCGTTCAGGCTCAGAAGATCACCTTCGACGCTCTGGCCAATACCGTCTACGGTAGCGGGTCGATCGCGCTCGCGGCGACGGCTTCTTCTGGGCTGCCGATCACCTACCGAGTCGTGTCCGGGCCCGCGGAGGTCGTGGATAATGTTCTCACCATCACGGGTGCGGGCGTCGTGGTCGTCTCAGCCTCGCAAACGGGGGACGAGGCGTACAAGGCCGCCGCGTCGGTCGAACAGACCTTCACAGTGAACAAGGCCTACCTGAAGGTGACGGCCAACAGTCAATCGCGAGTGTTCGGCCAGACGCAGGCATTCACGGCCACGATCACCGGCTTCGTGAATGGGGATTCTCTGGCCAGCAGCGTGACCGGTGTCGCGGCATTCAACAGCAACGCCACTCTTGCCAGTGCGGTCGGTGTTTACACCATCACTGTTACCCAGGGATCGCTGAACGCGGCCAATTACGACTTCAACAGCATGATGGGCGGCACACTGACCGTGCAGAAAGCCGCGACGACGGTCCTGCTCCAATCGAACGCCAGCCCCAGCACAGTGGGGAGGTCGATTACGTTCACCGCGAGGGTATCCGCGGCAAGCCCGGGGTCGGGTGTTGTGGGAGGGACGGTCACCTTCAAGAATGGTGCCACGGTGCTGGGCACGGGCACTCTGACGAACGGTGTGGCCACGTTCCAGACCACGGCCCTGGCCCTCGGGAGCTCTTCGATCACCGCGGTGTATGCCGGCAACGGCAACTACACCACGAAGACATCAAGCGTGCTGACGCAATCGGTTTTGCAGGCCAGCAAGGCGACGCTTCAGACCTCGCTCGCAACGTCAAAGTTCGGCCAGGCTATCACCCTGACGGCGACGATCGCAGCAGGCACAGGATCGGGCACGCCCACAGGGACGGTCACCTTCATGGACGGAGCCGTGAAGTTGGGAACGGCCACGCTCAGCGGCGGCAAAGCGACCTTCGCCACGACGGCGCTTCGCGTCGGTGCCCGTGCCATCACTGTCGTCTATTCCGGCAATGCGACGTTCGGGAGCATCACCTCGGCCGTACTGACTCAGAACGTCACACAAGCCGCCACCACGACGGTGCTCTCGTCCTCCGCTGCAACGTCGGCTTTCGGAAAGTCGATCACGCTGACGGCCAAGATCGGCGTGGTCGCGCCGGGGGCGGCCTTGCCCACGGGCACGGTCACATTCAAGGATGGGGCAACCGTGCTGGGAACCGCCACCGTGACCAACGGCATCGCGGTGTTCACGACCACCAAACTGAGCAAGGGGAAGCATTCCCTCACGGTGGTCTACAGCGGCGACGTCAACCTCACGGCCAGCACGTCGGTGATCTTCACACAGACGATCACCTGATGAAGTTCTTGGAAATCGAGCGAGAAAGCAAGCATCACGGTGTTCCCTTGCCGGGCCCGTGATGCAGCTTTTTCAGAAAGGAAATGCTTGCACGCTCCAGCGAACTGAAGCCGGGTTCCTCCAGCGGGAAATGGCCGCAGTTCTCCAGCATCACGAGTTCCTTGGGCCCTTGGATTCGATCGAAAAAGGGCTTGCTAGCTTCGATCGTCGTCCACAGATCCGCCGCGGGATGAGCAAGGAGCAACGGGCACACATCGAAGTTCTCCGGCTCGATCGCGGGGCGGATCGACATCAGCGAATGCATGAATCGCACCGGAACGCGGTTTCCTCCGCCGATCGGGTCCTCGCAGAGTAAACGAGTCAGTTCGGGGTCGTTCGTGATCCCCTTCATGTTGGAAAACCATTTGATCGGCAGTCGCAGTCCGCCAAAGAGATTCGCCGCGAAAGGGAGCAACGGGTTCAGCATTCGATTCAGACGCGGCGACCTGGCAAACTGATCGACGACGATCGGCAGGCGCGGATCACAGAGAGTGGTCGCGATAACTCCTGCAGCCTTGCCGCCCTTGGCCGCCGCCAGGTATCCGAGGTATCCGCCAAGGCTCATGCCGAAGAGAACCACGGGCTTGCTATTACGTTGCGATTCCGCATCAGCCAGAGCCACGACGCAATCGACCCAGCGTTCGTAATCGAAGAGCGATCTTGGAGAGACAGTCAAGCCGTAGCCAGGAAAATCCGGGGCAACAACTTCGTATCCGTGGCTGTTGAGGAGTACCCCAAAGGGTGCCAGGAGTCGACCATAACCGCCTCCACCGTGGAGCAAGATCACCGTGAGCGGAGATGCTGGTGCCCGGAAACGGTCCAGATGGATCTCGGCACCGTGCCAGGGCCACCATTCTTCAACCGGTTCCCGCTCAGCCGTCACCCGGATTCTTTCCGGCATATAGCGCTGATACCGACGCCAGTGGTCGATCTGGGAATACGAGGGTCGATCGCTCGAGTTCATAACTTCCTCAAGATTCAGAACGCCTTGCCTCCGCAGCGTCGCCATCGGTCAAACAGGAAGACCGTAAATCGGGGGAAGGGTGCAGCCAGTGTTTCTGGGCCCCAAAGTAGCTCAACCGCTTCGTGAGTGACGGCTTCGATGCAGGGTCGCTCCGCGATTGCGTCTTGCCGCCAAGATCGATATGCTAAGTCTATTCCTCAGGTACCCGGCCCGTCTAGATTTGGTTGGACTCCGACCGGCGACCACGTTCCTTGCCCATGGCACCCATGTCTATCAACCTCGATTCTTCGGGGATCGGCCAGCTTGGCATTCGCCTCGGACTCGTCACCAACGAGCAAGTCCGTGAATGCCTGGTCGAACTCGACGACAAAAAACGGCCCGCGGAGGACATGGTCCGCCTCATGGAGCGGAAACGCTACCTTTCCCCCTGGCAGGGCGGCAAACTCCTCAAGGGCGAACTCGACGGCTACTTCCTGGGCGGCTATCGACTCCTGTACAAAATCGCCTCCGGCAGCTTCGGGCGTGTCTATCGAGGCGACGATCCCAAAACCGGCCGGGTCGTCGCCATCAAGGTGCTCCGCAACAAGTGGATGGCGGACCAGCAGAAGGTCGATCTCTTCACTCGCGAAGGGAAGATCGGCCTCACCATGCGGCACCAAAACCTCGTCTCCATCCTCGCCGTCGGACAGGAAAAACAGACCGGCCAGTATTACCTCGCCATGGAGTTCGTCGAGGGCGGCACCCTTCGCGATATCCTCAAGATCCGCAAGACTCTCTCGCCCGATGAGTCGCTTCGCATCCTTGAAGAATGCGCCTCCGGCCTGGTCTATGCCCACGGAAAGGGGCTGACGCACAGGGATATCAAGCCGACGAACATTCTCATCTCCGCGGACGGACAGGCGAAACTCGTGGACTTCGGCCTCGCCGAGATCAGCCGGGAGGAAGGCTCCGCCCCGCCCGCCAAGGGAGGGAAAAGCGCCAAGGACGACGATGACGATATCGCGGTCGATCGCACCGTCGATTACGCCGGCCTGGAAAAAGCGACAGGCCAGAAGTCCGGCGACGTCCGTAGCGACATCTTCTTCCTGGGCGTGGTGCTCTTCGAGTGCGTCACCGGCCAGCCGTTAATTCCGCTCACCAAGGACCGACAGGCGTTCCGACAGGCCCGGCGTTACCAGGACGCGGAGGACACACTGCACCGCCTCGCTCCGAGCCTGGGTTTGAGCCCCGTGGCGACCAAGGTCATCAGCAAGATGGTCGCCTTCAATGTCAACGAACGTTACCAGACCCCCGCGGCTCTGGTCGAAGCGATCCGGACCGCCCGACTCGATCTCGCTTCGGCCGGCAGCGGCGGCACGAGGGCTGTTCGCACCCGTACGCCCGCCGGGCCGCGGTCGCTCTTTATCGTGGAGCAGAACGCCAAGTTGCAGGACGTCTTCCGAGAGAAGTTCAAGGCCGGCGGCTACCGCGTCCTGATCTCACTCGATCCCCAGCAAGCCCTCAAACGCTTCCAGACGGCCCCTTACCACGCCTTGATCGTCGACTGCGGAACAGGCGGCCAGGAAGGCGTCGAATGGTTCGTGAAGGTGCTCAAAGAGGCTGAAAACATGGGCCTGGACGTGGGAGGCGTGCTGATTCTCAACGAGGACCAGGCGGGCTGGTCCCATCAGATTGGCGAGCGAAAGAACGCCTGCGCCATGATCCGCCCTGTCACCATGAAGCAACTCATCCTGAAGCTCCACGAACTGGCGCCCGGGGCGGACGAAAAGCTCATGAAAGAGGGCGCCGTCGACGGTTAGAGATGCCGTCACCCTCGTTTCGCATCAGGTTCGATCGCCCCGATGTGAAGCTACTTGTCGACGATTCGAGAACCGATCAAACCATCACCTGCGAATTCAGCGTTGAGTGATCTTCGCTGTCACTTCCACTTCGATCTTCATCCGTGGGTCCACGAGCCCGGCCACGATGGCCATGATCGCAGGCCGTGCGTCGCCCAGGTGCTTCTTGAAGACGGGCCAGCATGGCTTGAAGTCGTCGCCGTTCGGGAAGACGTAAGTCGCTTTCACCACATCGGCCAGCGTCGCCCCGGCTTGCGCGAGGGCCGCAGCGATGTTCTGAAAGCACTGATCCGCCTGAGCAACGACATCGTCGGAGATCGTCATCGTCTTGTAGTCGAAGCCGGTGGTGCCGGATACGAACACCCACTCGCCAGCGACGACGGCACGGGAATATCCAATCTCCGCTTCAAACGTCGATCCGGAGCTGATCAGTCGACGGCTCATCATGTGCCTCCCCGGGCATTACTTCTTGGCGTCCGCAGTCGCCCTGGCGATATCGGCCTGCAGTTCCTGCCGCACTTCCTTCGGCAGGTAAGTGCCCGGCCCGATTCGCTTTTCGTGACTCTTGCGGCGCTTTTCCTTCAGCTTCCGCTTATCGCCTGCGGGGTTGCCCATGGTCAATCTCGCTCGAGGGTGAACAGTGTGTGAGTCTCTTAGAGATATGAACCCAAGCCAAGGTGTCGAGGGGTTCATGAAACGCTCACGGTCGATCATTTCCCAGCGGCTGCCTCAGATCACGTACTGCAAGGCCTGGCTTTGGTCGTCGAGGTCGGCCAGGGTCATCTGCTTGAGGATGCTCGTTTGTGCTTGTTGGATGCGATCCCAGACGGAGCGAATGTTCTGCACATGAAGGGTCGGCTGCAGCGAGGGTTTTTGCCGCGAGCCGGTCTCCTGATGATCGATCACGGTCACGACGTCGAACAGCGAAATCTCTTCGGGCGGTTTGGCGAGGGCATAGCCACCGGCCGCGCCGCGTGTGCTCACGACGAGGCCCGCGCCCTTGAGTTGCAGCAAGATCTGCACGAGGAAAGGCTGGGGAATGCCATGCTTCTCCGCAATCTCCGCGAGACGCAGCGGCTTCGGATCGCCGTGGCGCGCCGCCATCTCCAACATGGCGACACAGGCGTAATCAGCTTTGGCGGAGAACAGCATAGGGTTCAGAGACCAGAGGACAGAGGGCGGAGACCAGGACAGCACTCTCGTTAGATGCCGCCGCCGTCCTGGTTCTCGACGACGTGGAGGCCGCATTCCTTCTTGACCTTGCCCGCCCAGCGGCCGGAGCGGTCGTCGTCTCCCGGAGCCACGGGCTGCGTGCACGGCCAGCAGCCGATACTGGGGTAGTTCTGGTCGTGCAGCGGGTTGTATGGCACGTCGTTCTTCAGGATGAACGACCACACATCCTTCTTCGTCCAGTTCAAAAGCGGGTTGATCTTCACCAGTTTGAACTTCGCGTCCCACTGCACCATCGTCGCGTTCGCGGAGCGGTTCTCCGTCTGGTCTCTGCGAATCGCACTGATCCAGCACAAGGGCCGGATGCGGTCCATGGCGTTCCGCAGCGGTAGCACCTTGCGATCGTGGCAGCACTGATCGGAACGTAGCTCGTACAACGGCCCGCCGTGCTCCGCCTCATACTGGGCCACAGTCAGTTCCGGCTGGATTAGCTCCACATTGATGCCGTAACGAGCCTTGATTCGATCGCGAAGCTCAAGGGTTTCCTTGAACTGGTACCCGGTGTCGAGATTGATGATCTGCGTGTTCGGCTGAATCTCCCCCAGCATGTGGAGAATACAGCACCCTTCCGCCCCGAACGCCGTGGCCATGAGCAGCCGAGGGTAGAAACGATCGACAGCCCAGCGCAGAACCTCCTGCGGCGAAGCGAGTTCGAGTTCGCTCGCGGCGGCGGCAATCTCCGCACTGGTCATCTGGAGGGCCAACATCCGCCCCGGCTCCTGCGTGCCCACGCGATCACGTCACCATCGAAGCTGCTAATCAGCTTGATCGGTATTATAAGATTTGGGACTCAAATGAAAAGAAAATCCCCGGGTCTCCCCAGGGGATGGGCCTCTGGCCGGGAAGTGTCGTGAGGGTCTCTGTCCCCTGTCCCCTGTCCGCTGTCCTCTGTCCCTGGGCAGAACCATGGACACTTATCGGGCGGAGGCTGGTGTTGATTCCAGTCGGCAGCCTGAGTCGGAAAACGAGCTCGGACGTGAAGTTAAATCCGAGGAGAAAGTGATTCCAGCGTCCGACATGGTTCCACCAAAGGGTGGGAGGATAGCGGCTGGAACCACCCCAACGTACCCCGAGTCTGGTCGCAGATGGGGCTCGATCACAGGACAGCTATTGATACCCCGGCCCTTAGTCCCGCTTCTTGCGGTCGCGGATGTACTGATGGCACTTCAGGCAGCTGGAACTCATGTCGTGATACGCCAGCAGCACGCCCTCGATGTTCTTGTCGCGAGCCCGGGCCGCCATCGTCGAGACTGTCTGCTGGAACAGCCGAGCCTGGAGTGTGTAGGTATCGGATTTGTGGGCCTTCAGGATCTCCGCCCCTTCGCTGATGCGGACGAGCGAGGTGGCGTTCTCCTCGATTCGCTTGAAGTCTTCGCGTGTGATCGCATCCAGCAAGGCCTGGGCGTAGTTCAGCTTGGCTCGCATGCTTTCCGCCTCGGTCGGCAGTCGAGCCGGCGGCGGCTCATCGCTGGATTCCTTCGACTTCGGCGGGGAATCCGACCAGGCTTGATTCGCCAGCAACCCCACGGCGATCAGCACGGCCGCGGCGAGAGTCCGAGAGAGCATGACCGCCTCCTGGAAGGGATTTCGTTCGGTGAACCTTCAGCCCTCAGGCTACGGTGCGAGACCAAGGCCTGGCAAGCGCAGAACCTTTGCGTCACGTCACTTCGCCTTGGCGTACCGATGCGTCGGCTCCGGCCGGCCGGGGCGGAGGCTCTGCGAGGTGCGGAACGTCACCTGGCCCCCGAGCGTTTCCATCGCGGCCTTCACGGCCCGTTGCACCTCGGACTCGAGCACCTGCGGATCGACCGCGACGCGGGCATTCACGATCAGGTCCGCTTCCCGCGGCTTCACGCCGGAGGCCAGCGACAGCTTCGGTTCCACACCGCTGGCGATCATGTTGCCGACGCCGAACGCTCCACCGTCGTCCATGCCAATCAGCTTGAGATGGCCGACTTCCCCGCCCAGCCTCGCGCAGGCGGCGGCCAGATCGTTCATCACCGCGGTCAGCAGGCTGTCCAGATCGAACGGGGTCGGGGCGGACAAGCGGCAGGACGTATTTAGCCAGCCGAGTTCCGCTTCGCCCTCGGCGTAAGTGTCGTAGTCGATATCGAGGATCTTGCGGCCGAACCCTACATCCTGGGCGAGCAACTCCATCAGGGCGTCGATGCCTTCCCCCGTCAGTGCGGAGATGCGTAGCACGGGTACGCCGGGATACTCCGCATTCACAAGGCGGATGAGGTTCGCCTGCTGCTCCGGGTCGAGTTCGTCGGTGCGATTGATGACGATCGCGTCGGCCTCTTCGAGTTGCTTCTTGAAGATGTACGCGGCCTTCGGTGAAAAGCCGCCCGCCGGCTGATTGTTCAGGATTCGCACGCCATGGCTCGGCTTGAAGAGCACCGCATACGGGGCCACATCGAACCGCATCCCGTAAAGGTCCTTCAAGGGCTGCACCACGGTGGCGATGAGGTCCGTGCAGCTTCCCACTGGCTCCGCCAGGATCACGTCCGGCCGCTGGCTCTCTTCGAGCGAGCCGACGCGGCCGATGAGTTCATCGAATCGGCAGCAGAAGCAGGCGCCGGGGACTTCCTCCACGGGAAATCCCTGAGAGCGAAAGAGGTTCGTATCGACGAGATCATGGGCTTGATCGTTGGTGACGATTCCCACCTTCAGGCCGCGAGCCTGGTAGGTGCGGGCGAGTCGGGCCAGCGTCGTGGTCTTGCCGGAGCCCAGGAACCCGCCCAACATGACAAAGCGAATCGACATGAGAGATCCCCCAGAGGTCAGGTTATCTTATGGCCAGGGAAAACCACCCAGGGTCAGAGCCGACGGTTTTCGCCGCTTGCGGCTCTCCTTCGCATTCAGAAGTGGCGCTGACAATCTGACCTTCAGCAAGCTAAACCATCGTGAGTAATCGCAGCGAGTTTCGCATCGAGGGGAACGCCAGATCGTCCGCGTTCACTTCCAGAAGCGACATCCATCCCATCCCGTCGACGCCGTCCAGGGCCTGGGCCTTGTAGGGTTCGATTGCCTTCGCGGTGAAGATCAGATCGCACACCGGATAAGTTACTTCGCGGTAGTGGTACTGATTCGGGAACGAGGCCAGAAAGCGTACGTCCTCGATTTCGAGCCCCACTTCTTCTCGGACTTCTCGACGAAGGGCTTGCTCGGCTGTTTCGCCGATGTCGATGAAGCCGCCGGGGACGCCGAACTTCCCCTTGGCGGGATCTTTCGCCCTGCGAATCAGGAGGACGCGCCCCTCGGCGTCGAAGAGGAAGGCCGCGGCGGCCACGGTGGGGTTGAAGTAATAGATCAGGTTGCACCCGCCGCAGCGGAAAGGGATTTGACCGACCTGCTCGCCGGGCCGGGCTGCACCACAGCGAGGGCAATGGCGAAAGAGTTCCGAAGGTGTCATGACCTCATCATACGCCCGGGGAGTTGTACGATGACGGGAGTTCTCGGTTGCTCAGTTGCGACTCCGCCCCGCAGGGACGACTCCGATGCTCATCCGTATTCGTCGGCTGCTTGAAATGATTCGCTTCAGCCACACGATCTTCGCACTGCCCTTCGCGTTTCTGAGCGCGGCCCTGGCGTGGCGGGATGAACCGTTTCGCTGGCAGGACGCGCTGGGCATTCTCTTTTGCATGGTCTTTGCCCGCAGCACGGCGATGGCGTTCAATCGGCTCGTCGATCGCAAGTACGATGCCGCCAACCCGCGGACGGCGAGCCGCCATCTCCCGGCCGGGACGCTCAGCGTCGCCACGGTGGTGGTGTTCTTGATCCTTTGTGCCTCGGGCTTCTTCGCTTCGACGTTGCTCTTTCTGTTCCGCGAGCCCTCGAATCCCTGGCCGTTGTCGCTGGCCGTCCCGGTGCTGCTGTTCGTGATGGGATATTCGCTGGCGAAGCGATTCACGAGCCTGGCTCACGTCTGGCTGGGTGCGGCGCTCATGCTCGCACCGGTGGCGGCCTGGATCGCGGTGAAGGGGCTGACGGAGATGGCCGTGCCATTGCTCCTGGGGACGGCCGTGCTGTTCTGGGTGGCCGGCTTCGATATTCTTTACGCCTGCCAGGATGTGGAGTACGATCGCCAGGCCGGGCTGCACAGCGTTCCGGCCCGCTTCGGCCTCCGCGCCGGCTTGCGAATCGCGGCGGGTTGCCATGCGGTCATGTTCGCGTTGCTGGCAGCACTCACTCTCGCTTCGCCTCACCTGGGAACGATCTATCTCGCGGGGCTCGCCGTGGTCGGCGGCTTGCTCATCTACGAGCATCGGCTCGTGAAGCCGGACGACCTCGCGGGTGTGAACCGTGCGTTCTTCCACGTCAATGCCGTCATCAGCGTCGGTCTGCTGGCGCTGGTGCTGGTGCAACTGGCGGTGAAGTGAAGGGGCCGTTCGCAAGAGGAATCACTGGTTTGACGCGCCTCGGAAGAGAAATTCGGGAGGGGAGCGCGTCTGACCTGTTGCGTGAGCCCGTTTGGGCTCTATAATTCGCTCGTGAGGTTTGCGGGCTCGTCTCACCCGCTGCCGGTTCCCAACAGTCCATTCCGGGGAACACCATGCCGCACGCGAACAAGCGTCCTTCGCATTCCAGCGAATCCACTTTCGCACCGGGTACCGTGCTTGCGTTCCTGGCCGAGCGCAATCAGGTCGACTTTGAAGTCGATTTCTTCGGCAAGCTGCTGGACAAGATTCCGGAGTTCCACGAGGTGCTCCGCGTTCAGGCCAGCAACCTGACGGTGAAGGGCAAGCTTCAAGAAGGCCTGATGGTGGACAAGCGGCTCGTCTCGATCCGCCCCGGCGACCCGAACGCGCATTACAACCTGGCCTGCCGCTACGCACTCTTGAAGCAGAAGGATCTCGCCCTCGTGACGCTCCGCAAGGCGATCGAGCTTGGCTATCGCGACTTTCGCTACATGATTGAAGACCGCGATCTCGAAAGCGTTCGCAAGGATCCACGCTTCCACGACCTGGTCAAGAAGTACGGGATGGTGTGAGATGGCGACCGAGATCAATGTCGACCCGACTCACAAAAGCGATCGAGGACAACGGCTTCGCAATTCTCCCGATCGAAGTCCGGTCGATGGGCCTTCTCACCACATTGCCACTTCATCACCGCGATCCGTTCGACCGCATGCTGATCGCCCAGGCGATCGGTGAGAAGTTGCCGCTTCCGAGCGCGGACTTACAATTCGATGCGTACCCCTCTAAGCGAGTGTGGTAGCGATTCTGACTCTCGACTCGGTTCAGCGCTCCCATTACCATTCACGGTGTCCCCCCCTGTTTCCGGAAAGGCCTCCGCGATGCGTACGCTCTCCCTCGCCTTCGCTCTCGTCGCACTTGCTGCCACATCCACCACCACCCACGCTCAGAAGCAATTCGGCTTCGATAACAAGAAGGCGTCCGGCCAGCCTTACATGACGCCGCTGGAGACGGTGGCGAAGTTCAAGGTGCCGCCGGAGTTCGAGGTGAAGCTCTTCGCTGGCGAACCGGACGTCGTGAACCCCATCGCGTTCACCGTCGACGAGAAGGGCCGCGTGTGGGTCGTTGAGTGCTTCGATTATCCGACACGAGCGGGCAAGAACGTCCCTCGCGATCGCATCGTGATCCTGGAAGACACGGACGGCGACGGCACCTGCGACAAGCGCACCGTCTTCGCGGAGGGTAAGGATTTCCCCGTGACGGAGGAACGCAAGAAGGCAGGCCTTGGTGCGTTCGACATGGCCAGCGGCATCGAGGTCGGCCATGGCGGCGTGTTCGTCGGGGCGCCGCCGTACTTGTGGTTCATCGAGAACAAGAACGACAAGCCGGGGAAGTTCGAAGTGCTCCTCAAGGGCTTTGGCAGCCAGGACACGCACGAAACGCTCAATACCTTCCAGTGGGGCCCCGACGGCTGGCTTTACGGCCTCCATGGCATCTACACGCAGAGCAACGTCTACAATGCAGACGCCAACGGCGACGCCATCAAGATGAACGCAGCCGTGTGGCGATTCCACCCGCGATCCAGGCGCTTCGAGATCTTTGCCGAGGGCACTTCGAACCCCTGGGGCATGGACTGGCGTAGCACCGACGGCCAGTTCATCCTCGCTTGCTGCGTGATCCCGCACCTGTATCACATCGTGCCCGGCGGCATCTATCGAAGGCAGGCGGGGGCGAGCGCGAACCCGTACGCCTACGGGTACATCCACGAAATCTGCGACCACACCTTCCACAAGGAGAGCGGCTGGGCCCACGCCGGGCTGATCTCGCTGGACGCGCCGCACATGCCCGAGCGGTTCCGCAACAGCGTGATCTTCGGCAGCATCCACGGCTGCAGCTTGAAACAGAACATCCTGAAGCCCCACGGCAGCAGCTTCACCGCCAGCCGGGGCGACGACTTCCTCCAGAGCGGCGACAAGAACGTGCGACCCATCAACCTGCGTTGGGGCCCGCTAGGCGACATCTACCTGATCGACTGGCACGACCAAAACCCCTGCCACCAGGCCGCCCACGGTAGCTGGGACTACGCACGCGGGCGGGTGTACCGCATTCAACTGAAGGGCACGCAGGCGAAGAAGGCGGAGGATCTGAGCCGTCTTTCGACGTACGACCGGATCAAGACGTCTCTGGATGGAACGACGCCCTGGCATCAGCGAACCGCACTTCGGCTGTTGGATGAAGCGATGACCCCCGATGCGCTACGGAACTTGCCCGACGAGCAAATCAGGCTCGCGAATCAGGCCGTCGCAGAGAAGGGCATCGCCCGGCAGCTTCGCGGTCTGTGGGCGAGCACGCATATTAATCTTCTCCCGATCGACTTGCTCAATCACCCGAGCCCCGAGATCCGTGCGTGGAATGCCCGTCGGGGACGAGAACCCTCGTGGGGCGGAAGTGACGAGAAAAAACTGCAGGACGCGGCTCTACGCGAAACTGAGCCCAGGGTTCGGCGAGACCTCGCCACGGCAGCGAACCCCACAGCGCATGTCATCTTTCGCGATAGTGCGGGGTTGCTTCGCGTGCTGCTATCCCACAAGGAGGACGCGAAAGATCCGCTCATCCCGCACCTCATTTGGGTCGCCTATGAAAAGCTGCTCATGCAGAACGCAGCCACGGAACTTGCCTGGCTGCTCGAGAATTCCACCGGCAATGCACTCGTCACGGAGCAAATCATTCCGCGTGTCATGCGTCGCCTGGCGGCTGCGGGTACGGCGGAGCATCTCACGCACTGCATCAAGTTCCTCCGCGACGCGGCAGAGCCCACTGTACGCGAGGAGGCGTTGGAAGGACTCGTCACGGAACTCACGGGCCGCACCGTCACAGCCCCCGAGGGCTGGGCATCGCTTCGCGATGACCTTCTGAAGTCGCCGAAGCTCGTGCCGTTGGTCAACAAGCTCGCCGTCAGCTTCCGGGACCCGGCGGCGATTCAGCGGGCGGTTGAGATCGCGACCAACATCAAGCTGCCCGTCGAGGCCCGTACGGAGGCCGTCCGGCAGATCGCGGTGCTGAAGCCGAAGGACATCGACACTGTGCTTCTGATCGCGATCGTCCACGGCGACCCGCACCCCGCGGTGCGAGCCGAGGCGGTGCGAGCCCTCGCCGTGTACGACAGCAAGCCGATCCCCGAGTTGCTGCTGGGCGACTGGGCGAAGTATCCCAAGGAATTGCAGGCGGAGGTGATTAACACCCTCGCCACGCGCAAGGAGTGGGCGAAGGCGCTGCTGACGGCGATGGCGGCGAAGACGATCGACCGCGCCGCCGTCAGCGATAACACGATCCTCCGCATCCAAGCTTTCAAGGACAAGGAACTCGACGCGCTCATCGAACGCGCCTGGGGCCGCACGCGAGCGACGCCCGCGGAACTGACGGCGATCATCGAGCAGACACGAGCCTCGCTTGCCACGGGTGAGGCCTCGTTCGCCCGCGGCAAGCTTGTGTTCGACAACCACTGCGCCAAGTGCCACAAGTTCGATGGCCGTGGGTCCGATGTCGGCCCCGCCCTGGACGGCGCGGCTCGCGATATCGACTATATCCTCGTGAATGTTCTGGACCCGAATCGCGTCATCGGCGCCCCGTACTTCCTGCGGATCGCCCGAACTGCCGACGGCCGCGTCGAACAGGGCGTGCTCGCGGAGGAGGACGACAAGTTCGTGACGCTGAAGGTCGAGAACGGCGTCCTGAAGAAGATCGCGAAGGCGGACCTCGAGGGTCCGCTGCAAACTGTCGAGAAGTCACTGATGCCCGAGGGCCTTACCGGCGGCATGAAGCCCGCGGAGTTCGCGGACCTGATCCGCTACCTGATGGTCCACCCGTTCCTCACCCACGCCACTGTCAACGGCGAACGCACCAACGCCGGCGTCGTCGGCCGATTCACGCTCCCTGGCGGCAAGCACGAGGCCACCGTGATCGTAGCCGAGGTGGCCGCGACCGACGACGTAAAAACGCAACTCCTACTGGGCAGCAGTGTCGAGTATGAGATCAAGCTCGACGGCCAGTCGCTCGCGGCCGGCCCTGCCACCGCTCGCCCTGTCGCCCCGGATCAATCGACCCATGCCGTGACGCTGCCGAAGGGCAGCCACCGACTCACTCTCACGGTGAAGGACAAGGGCCTCGGCGGCACCGTGTTCATGCGATTCCTCGATCCGGATCGGAAACTGAGGTACCTTGATAACGGTGTCAAGAAGTGACCTCCAGGTTATTGATAAGGCATTCAGGGTCTTCGCGCCGATAGAGCCGGTCGCCGTTGAGCGGATGACGCCGCCTTCCACACCGTCCGGCGGGCAGTCGTTCGGCGAATCAGCCCGCTCAACAATCGAGCCGCCGGTTGCCCCTCCTTCCAGCGCCGAAACAGCTTTGGGGACGAGGCGTTCAAACAGAGACGTTCGCCGACTCGACCCGGAACCGGCAGTGGGGGCTGAGGGTGCGATGGCTGCATTCCGGATCGTCACCGGGATCGCCGCTCCGGTCGAGGTGTGCTTCGACCTGGCACGGGACATCGACTTCCACACCCGGTCGCTGGCGTACACCGGGGAGCAGGCCGTCGCCGGCCGGACCACAGGGCTCATCGGCCTGGGCGAGTCGGTCACCTGGGAGGCCCGGCATCTCGGCGTACGCCAGCGGCTTACCTCCGAGGTCACCGCGTTCGACCGCCCAACCTATTTCCGAGACGTGATGACACGCGGGGCCTTTCGCTCGTTCGCCCACGACCACCGGTTCGAGGCGCGAGACGGCGGGACGGTGATGACTGACGCGGTCGAGTTCCGGTCCCCGCTGGGCCCGCTCGGTTGGCTGGTGGACCGGCTGTTTATGGCCAGCTACCTGCGGCGATTGCTTGAGGGGCGGTGCCAGGCCATCAAACGCGAGGCGGAGGCGATCGCCCAACGGCACGCTGCCCCGGAAGCGCCTATGGGGGATGAGGGGTGAGGAGCAGGGCGTTCGGCTTGATACGTCTGTCGGCTTGGCCCTCCGCGCGTTTGACTTGCCCAACAGCCTCACGGCTCGACGTATCGCTGACGGAGGTGTGTCGAACGCGGTCATAGCAGGCGACGCTGTTGTGACGACGGGGATTGATGGCAACCATAATGACAACTGATCGTGGACTCCCTCGACGGCGGAGGGCAGGCTGTGGATTGGGTAGGCGACGAAAGGGAACTGGTCCGCAAGTTGGTCTTCGCTGGCCACACGAACCAGGGACCGACGCCGCGGAGATTACGACGAGGACGCTTCGTCCGCAGGAAGTGACAGTTCGGGGAAGATGTCCGCGGAGAGCCCGGCGTTTTGCATGTGCTTCTTCAGCTTCGAGAGTGCCGCGAAGCGAACGTTGGCGATGTCCTGCTCCGAGAGACGCAGGAACTTCGCGACGTCCTTGTTCGCCCAGCCCTTCACGAAGAGCAATTCCAGCACCTGCACGCGAAGGTAATCCCCCTTGCGAATCCAGGCCTGCACCACGTTCCTCAGGGCGTTCACCAGCTCGCGAGACTCCAGGTCTCGTTTTTCCTTGCTGCGGGCATGGCTGGAGGCGGCCCGCTGTCGACGGTCGGCGGCCTCGGCGAGGCGCTCGTCATCCGCGTCGCTGCCCGTGGTCCATGGCCGACGGCCCATCTTGCGGAGCTGGTCGGTCACCTTGTTGTTGGCGATGGTGAAGAGCCAGTTCTCCAGGCTGAGGCGATCATCATAGTTCGGCAGGCTGCGGGCGAAGCCGAGGAAGGTTTCCTGAACGATGTCGTCCGTGCTGGCGGGGTCCGCGATCTTCTTGTGAACGAACGCCCAGATGCGGCCCTCGTAGCGAGCGATGAGTTCCTGCCAGGCCGTGGATTCGCCACGACGGATCTGATCGACCAGGAGCTTGTCCGATTCGGAGGGCATGTGACCAGTCACGTCGGTGTGTAGGAGAAACCCATGCTAACAACGACGCCGAAGCCTGGCAAGGATGGAAGGGCGTGCCAATTCGAGGGCGCCATCGCTCCGGATTAACTGTAACATCGTCGATGGTGATTCGCTTAGCCGCGACGCGGATAAGCGGGAGTCGTGTCCTCCTTCTTCTCACGGAGATCGATCATGTGCCTCATTCGAGTCCTGGCCGTGACGATGTCGGCCCTGTTGCTGTCGCTACCCGCACGGGGTGCTGAGCCCGCCAAGTCGCCGGAATGGGCGACGAAGGACCTGAAAGCTGGCATCATCGGCACCGATACCTCGCATGTGCCCGCGTTCACCAAGCTCTTCAACGTCACCCATCCGGAATGGCGGATCAAGGTCGTGGCGGCGTACAAGGGCGGCAGCCCGGACCTGCCGACGAGTGCGGACCGCGTCGAGAAGTTCGCCGCCACCATTCAGAAGGATTACGGCGTCGAGATCGTGGGCAGCATCGACGAGTTGCTGAAGAAGGTCGACGTGGTGCTTCTGGAGAGCGTCGACGGCCGACCGCATTTGGCGCAGGTGACGCCGGTGATGAAAGCGGGCAAGCGAGTGTTCATCGACAAACCCCTGGCGGCGAGCGTCGAGGATGCCCGGGCGATCGTGAAGCTTTCCAAGGAGACGGGCACGCCCTTCTTCACGGCGTCGTCGTACCGTTTCCACCCCGACATGGCTCGATTGCATGAAGCCGCGGCTGCGGGCAAGGCTGCGAGTGTGGTGGCGAGTTCGCCCTACAACAAGCTGGAGTTCCACCCGGACCTTTACTTCTACGGAGTCCACGGCGTCGAGGCATTGTACTCCGCGATGGGCGTCGGCTGCGAGAGCGTGACGCGGAAGGTCGACTCGACCGCGGACGTGACCACCGGCAAGTGGAAAGATGGCCGAACGGGAACTTACTACGGCCCCCTCAAGAAGGACGACAAGCCCGCCCTGATCCGCATCACGGGCAAGGATGGCAGCATGACGGAATCCAAGGGTTCGAGCAGCTACGAAGGCTTGAACCGCGGCGTCGCTGAGTTCTTCCAGACCGGCAAGCCGCCGGTGAGCCCTGAAGAATGCCTGGAAGTCTGCGAGTTCATGAGCGCCGCGCAGGTGAGCAAGGACAAGGGCGGCGTCGAGGTGAAACTGGAGACGTTGCGAAAGTGACCCACTCGGCACGACGGCAAAAGTCGATCGAGGAAAGTCGCCTCCTCGATCGACACCATCACTTCTGATCCACTTCGATCGGCCTCACTCTGCGGTGCCGTTCGCACTGGCTTTGCTGCGGCGCTTGGGGGCTGCGGCGGGTTCGGGCTCCGCGAGTTCCACGAGGTCGTCGGATGAGCCTGCGGCTTCTTCCGCGGCGATGCGGGCGTCTTCCAGCACCCGGGGCTTGCGTTTGAGCAGCACCTGCTTGACGACCTCCTCGCAGAGGCTCTTGTTGTCCTGCAAGAACTGTCGGGCGTTCTTTTCGCCCTGGCCCATGCGGGTGTCGCCGAAGCTGTAGAAGGAACCGCTCTTGGTGATGATGTCGTCCTCGACGGCGAGTTTAAGAACGTCGGCTTCCCAGTCGATGCCGCGATCGTGCATCAGGGCGAACTCGGCCGTGCGGAACGGCGGGGCGATCTTGTTCTTCACCACCTTCACCTTCGTTTCGCTGCCGATGGCTTCGTCGCCGTCCTTGATGGCCTGGGCCCGGCGGACTTCCAGCCGCACGGAGGCGTAAAACTTGAGGGCCAGGCCGCCGGAGGTGGTGTTGGGGTCGCCGTAAAGCACGCCGATCTTCTGGCGGATCTGGTTGATGAAGATCATGCAGGTGCGGCTCTTGTTCAGCGTCGGATTGAGCACGCGAAGTGCCTGGCTCATGAGCCGGGCCTGCATGCCCATCGTCGGCTCGCCGATCTCGTTGTTGTGGATCTCGTTCTTCGGCACCAGGGCAGCCACCGAGTCGATCACGATCAGGTCCACCGCATTGGACTTGATGAGCATCTCCGCGATACGCAGAGCCTCCTCGCCGTAGCCCGGCTGGCTGACGAGCAGCGACTCGAGGTCCACGCCGATGCGCTTGGCCCAGCTGGGGTCCAGGGCGTGTTCCGCATCGATATACGCCGCGACGCCGCCGTTCTTCTGCACGTTCGCCACGGCGTGCAGCGCGATCGTCGTCTTGCCGCTGGACTCCGCTCCGTAGACCTCGCACACCCGACCACGAGGAAAGCCCTTGCCACCCAACGCGATGTCGAGGCTCAAAGCCCCGGTGGAAATGCCTTCAACTTCCTGGGCGATCTGATCCCCCAGGGACATGATCGAGCCCTTGCCGAACTCTTTCTCGATGGCGTTCAAAGCACTTCGCAGTTCACGATTTTCCTTCACGGGATCCGCCATTTCGTTCTCCTCGACGTTCCTGGGACAATTGGGAAGAGAAAGCCCCATCTTCCACGAATGTTAGGTGAAATCTACCCTTTCCTATGAGTGAACGGAAGGTCAGTAGTGGAAATCTGACCCAAAATCCCCAGAAAGTGGGAAGAGACTGCGAGACGGGGGATCGTAGGGAAACGGGCCGACGGTCGGCGCGGCTGGCGGATCCTGCTGTTCGCCACGATTCGTGAATTCCTCGGGGGTTGGCCATGCCTGATTCGCCCACGGATGCGGAACTTCGCAACCATCGCCGCATGATGGCGGTGCTCACCGTCAGCGGCATTCTCGTCGGGGCGGCGGCGGCGTGGTACCTGCTCATCCAGCTCGTCACAGTCTTGCGTCCGTTGCTCGTCGCGATCTTCCTGGCGTATGTGCTCCTGCCCTATCACAGTCGGCTTCGCAAGCTCGTCGGCGGGCCTGCCTCCGTGGGGTTGCTCGCCGCGATCACCGCAGCCGCTTTGCTCGGACTGGCGGCCGCGATTTCGCTGAGCATTCTCGAACTCACCGAAGATCTTCCCGAGCTGCAATCGCAATTCCAGGAACTCGCGAGAGCCGTCGAACAGTCTCTATCCGAGCACGCTCCCTGGCTCAAGGGGCAGCACGAACGCACCATCAGCCAGCGCCTGGCGGGCGTCGCGACGAGTTTCGTTCCCGCGCTGCTGAACACCGGGCGGGACGGCCTGCTGGAGGCGTGTGTCGTCGCACTTTACCTGCTGTTCCTGCTGCTGGGCGCGTCACACTTTCCCACTCGAGTGCGTAAGGCGTATCCGCCGGAACGGGCCGTCGCGATTCTGCAAGTGGCCGGCCAGGTGAACTCGGCGATCATTGCTTATCTCAAGGCGAAAGTGAAGTCGAGCCTGCTGCTGGCGGTGCCGTCGGGGATCGTGCTGCTGGTCCTGGGGGTGAAGTTCTCGCTCCTGTGGACGGTGTTGATCTTCCTCTGCAACTTCGTGCCTTACGTCGGCACCGTCGTCGGCTTCATCCTGCCCACGTGCTTCGCCTTCGTGCAGCTTGGGTTCGTCTGGCAACCCATCGTGGCCGCGGTGATCCTGCTCACGATTCAGCTCTCGTCGTCGATGCTCGTGGAGCCGATGATTCTGGGCGGTGCCGTGGGGCTGAGCCCGCTGATGATCCTGGCGGCCCTGGCTTTTTGGGGCCTGTTATGGGGCTTGCCGGGGATGGTGCTCGCGGTGCCGTTGACCCAGGTGGCCGTCATTGTGATGAGGCATTTTGAAGGAAGCCGATCGATTGCGAATCTGGTCGCGGAGAATTAAGAGAGCGATTTTCCTGTCTGATCGTGAGCTGCGGTGCCGTTTCTGCTGGGGGCTCGAAGGGTTTGCTACTCCTGTCGAAAAGGCTCGAGACGCGAGCCCGGCCTGTCCGATTTTTCCGCACATCAGGCATAAAACTCATTTCCTGCGATTTGACTCCCTCCCACAGGCGAACTAGGGTTGCGTCGTGAATGAGTCATGACGAGCCGGTTGTGACTCACTCACTTCTTACCGTGCAAGCTTTTGCGTCGCAGAGGTGGAACGGTGAGCAGGCTCAGACGCGGCGGACGGCCTGAACAGTCGACCGTCGCGAGTTCCGGAGTGATGTCATGCTCGGGAGGCTGGCTTACCGCGTGGTCCAGTTCCTGAAGAAGGAAGATGGGCCGACTGCCGTCGAATATGCCGTCATGTTGGCCCTGATCATAGCTGTCTGCTTTGCAGCAGTGGCGAACATCGGTGGCACGACGAGCAGTATGTACAGCAATCTGTCTTTGCAAGCCGCCGTCAAGCCGACTGGTTCGTGACCATTCGGATGTTCGGCCTGTCGGGGCGGGGATCCCGGCAGGACGAACCGGTCGGTTGTTTTCATCCACTGTTTCATTCATCAGGAGATCGAATCATGCGCAACGTTACCAAGGCTCTGGTTGAGTTCCTCAAGAAGGAAGATGGACCGACGGCGGTCGAGTACGCGGTTATGCTGGCCCTCATCATTGTGGTCTGCATCGCAGCCGTGACGACCCTCGGCGGCAACGCCAACAGCACGTTCTCGTTCGTCGGCAGCCGGCTCCAGCCTGCGACGACCACGTGATCTCGAAGCCCGTGTTCTTGTCCGGAAGCGGTGCGAGAGATGCCTGATGGTTTCTCCCTCGTCGGCTCACCCGAAACTCGCACGGTTCGATCGCTGTTGTGGGCCGAGCCAGCTTGGGCTCGGCCTTTTTCACGCTCTTGAGGAACTCGACGGGGCCCCGGAATTTCTCGCACTCTGGACCCGTGATCGAGGGAATGCATCTCATGCCAAACGATCTGATCGCAGCACCCAATCCTGTTCTCGCACCTGGTCTCGCACCTGGCCTCGCCACGCCGCGAACCGACGCTGCCACCCCGGACTCGCTGGGGATTGACCGCGACTTCGTGATGCAGATGGCTCGCATGCCGCTCCTGGCTGTCCTCTGGGTGGCGGCGTCCATTGCCGTACACCACATCTGGAACGCCGTCGCCCCCGTCGGCACCATCAACTACGCGCCCGTCATCGTGATCTGCTTCGGCATGATCCTCGCCGCCGTCATCGACGGCTGGGCTTACAAAGTCCCCAACTGGGTCACCATGCCCCTGGTCCTGAGCGGCTGGCTGCTCGGCCTGTCCCACGACCTCGGCTGGGCCTGGGTCGACTCCGGAACCGGCGGCATCGAATCCGCTCTCTGGGGCACCTTCATGGGCTTCGGCCTGCTCTTTCCCATCCTCGCGATTGGCGGCGTCGGGGCGGGGGACGTGAAGATGCAAATGGGCTTCGGAGCCTGGGTCGGCGCCTATTTCGGCCCCGGCGAGGCCACGGGCCTGCACTGGTCGAACGTGCTGCTCTGGTCTTTCTTCTGCGGAGCGATCGCGGGCGGCATCTTCGGCATGGCCATGATCCTGATCCGCCGTCAGTTCAAGAATAACGCCAGCATGGTGAGCGAGATCTTCATGGATCTCCAGATGTTCATGTCCGGCCAGGGCACCATGGCCAGCAAGCGAGCGACCGACCGCCGCTCCAAGTGGGTGAAACTGCCCTACGGCATCCCGCTGTGCGTCGGTTTCCTGGGCTACCTCTGGTATGTGCTAATCCTGGGCAGTTAAGATTCCACGAATCCTCAAGCACCTGGCGAGCGGGGGACGTCAGTCCCCCGTGTTCGTGAGTATCGGTGCGATTCGATGGCAAGACATGATCGTCTGAAGCTCAAAACGCCGAGATCGACTCGCTCTGCATGCGATCTGCGAACGCCCGGGGCACTTGCGTCCACCGCTCGCCAGGTGCCTGGTTGATGTCCAAGGTATTCCTTTCCCTTGATTCGTGACTCACCAAGGTTTGCCCTGGAGCTCAGAGAAAAATCGTGCGGGAGTTTAGGTGGTCTTGATCTGAAGGAGTTTGTGTTCTCGAAAAGCTGTTCTACGCTCCATGTTGAATACGCTCCTGGCGAACATGGAGCCTGAAATGTGGAGCCGCCGCAATCCTTGCTATCCAGAGACTCGCAATCCTGGGAAGTTTCGGGGGATGCGGCAGGTTAGCTAAGACGCAAAACTTCGGCATACTCGATATAGCCGGAAAGATTGAAGTAACCCGCCCCTCCCGGTCGAATTTCTGGGCAGGGGTAACAAACGCTGCGGCACGCAAGCCGGGCAGACCAGCTAAGCTTCTGGCAATCGATGTGCTGAGCAGACTCAGCACAATCGGCCCGGAAGCAGCGCTGGCAGCCGGTCCGCCGTGGTGAAGGGTGTAGACCAACAGTGGGGTTTCGGCCCCGGGTCATCATCTGTCCTTGATGACCCGGAAGAGAACCGTGCATTGGGCACGGTTTGCCGAACCCGCCTGGCTGGCGTGCTCGGCCTCTAGGTCGGTTCACCCCTCGTGAACAGGCCTCCTCGGCAAGAAGCGTCGGCAACCATTTGGACTTACGTTTCTTACCCGAGGGGTGGCACCAATGAAACAGAAAAACATCATCCTGATGGTTGTCGCGGTCGGGTGCGGCCTTGTTGCCGCACTCCTGACATCGCAGATGAGCGCAAAACCCAAGACGGAGACGGTCGATGTGATCGTCGCCCAAAAGGATCTTCCGGTCGGCACCATGATCACCAAGGAAGACCTTCCGAAGGTGGTCAAGTTCAAGAAGATGTCAAAGGAAGCCCTGCCGCCGCTTCTCGTCGTCGCCGAGGAAGAACTGGTCGGCAAGCGGCTGGCGCGAGCCGTCCGCGTGGACGAAACCTTTAACCCGCAGGATCTGAAGACTGGTAGCACCGTGACTTTGCCCAGGGGCATGGACATGACATCAGTCTCCGTCAGTCTGCAAAGTGCCGTGGCGGGCTTCGTGACCCCCGGCTCACGTGTGGACATTCTGGCCACCGCGACGACGGGAAACCGCATGGTCTCCTTCCCGCTGCTGGTGGACATGCTGGTTCTCGCCGTGGACCAGGCGACCGAACTGCCCAAGGAAACCGGAACCTTCGGAGCGTTGAACACCGTCTCCTTCGCGGTGGACCGCAAGCAGGCCCTGTTGCTGCAACTCGCCCGGACGCGAGGCTGCAACATGAGCCTGGTGCTGCGAAACACGGAGAGGGAAAAAGACGTCGAGACCTGGAAGCCCGAGAACGTGCTTCTGCTTCTCCAGAACCCGGACCGTCGCGAGGGTGACGGAATCTCGGAAGGCAGCTCTCCTGATCGAGGCAACAGGGAAGATGGCGGCGTCGAAGACAACAAGCGTCCGAAGGCCACGAAGCCGGCCGAGACGGTGATGTTGCCGATCGCGATGGTGGATCTGCCCGCGGGCACGGAACTGACCGTGGACGTGATCAAGGAGAAGTTCGTCGTTAAGGAAGTGCCGGCGCCGGCGCCGGTGAACGCGGTGACCAACCTGGACTCCATCCAGGGCAAGGTGCTTCAGAACGCTCTCGTGGCCGACCAGTGGCTGCCCAAGTCCTTCGTGGGCGACTACGCTCCCGGCAAGGACGTGCCAAAGGACAGTTATATTCCCAGACCGAAGCCCAGCGTCGAAGCGGAAGCTCCGAAGCCGGAATCGGGTCCGGCCCGGAAGACCCACGATATCGTGGTGGCGACCGGTTCGGGACACAAGACCTTCCGCTACCAGGAGAAATCCGCGGGCAGCGGTGAGTGGGCACTCGTGGGCGAGGTGAACAAGGACGCCATCGGTGTCTCCCCTCTCTCGCCTGAACCCAAGCCGGAATCGATGAAAGAACCGGTTCCGGAGCCGATTTCGCCCAAGCAGCAAGACTGAGATAGACGACCGATCCCTGTAGGGATCGGCCGTCTCCGGCCCACGGCTTTGCCGGCCGTGGGTGATACGAGACTCGGCGTGCAGTCCAGGACGGGCTCACGAGGACCCATTGATTGCCGGGCGGACTGATCCGCCCACTTAACGCGAGGAGAGGTGACAGGATGCACCCGAACGCTAACACCCGACGCCCCCGGCTCTGGGGCCTGGTTCTGGCCCTCGGCCTGATCGCGGTTGCGGCCGGGCAAGCCCAGGAACCTCCGGTCATTCCCGCTCAGAAAGCCAAGGTCGACCGGACCGGAGCCCTGATCGTTCCCCTGGGTGGCTCGGTCGAATTCGACCCCGCCTCCGGGCAACTGATCACCGACATCTTCAACCGGAACGAGGATGTCCTCCAGGTCCGGCCGGCGATGGACCCCAAGGTCATCGTGATGACAGGCCGAAACCCCGGCCTCAGCCAGGTGACGCTCACCTTCGCCAACCGGGCCAAGGCCGTGTACGACGTGGTCGTGCAACCGAACTATGACCTGCTCCGAAGCGTGATCAAACGAACGGTGCCGACCTCTTCCGTGGAAGTGATCCCCGGCGTCGGTAACGTGATCATCCTGAGTGGCTATGTCACGCGGCCTGAAGACGCGGACATCATCATGCGGATCACGTCCAGCGCCGTGGGTGGCATCGTGGAGAACCTTGTCAACGCCATGCAGGTGGGAGGCGTTCAGCAGGTCCAGATCGACGTGGTCGTCGCGTCGGTCAACCGAACTGAACTGCGGTCGCGGGGTTTCGACGTTAGCGTGAACGGTACGGTGTTCCAGTTCAACAGCTTGATCGGCGGGCTGCTGCTGCCGCCGGCCGGCGGTGCGGCGGCGGCGGCTGGCTCGCAGTTTAGCCCCGAGGCGAACCTCCAATTCTCCGTCGTGCCGAGCCAGTTCTTCGGCGCCCTGAGAGCCCTGCGGACCGAGGGAGTGGCTAAGTTTCTTACCGAGCCGCGGGTGGTGACGCAGACCGGTCGCCCTGCGTTCTTCCGCTCGGGCGGTCAACAGGCCACCGTGGGGCCC
>Ga0105044_10000336_pt1 | contig 56762 bp, 46 predicted proteins | sample MAT01_FD_78092 | JGI IMG/M metagenome (GOLD analysis project Ga0105044, IMG submission 78092) | Freshwater microbial communities from Lake Fryxell liftoff mats and glacier meltwater in Antarctica - MAT-01 | ecosystem: Environmental > Aquatic > Freshwater > Ice > Liftoff microbial mat | place...
CCTGATTCTTTCCAATATGTACGGAAAAATTCAATAAAACCTACTGCCGTTTCAATATGTTTTTCAAAAGCGTCCAAACCGTATCGTTTCAAAAAACTATCTGGATCTTCTTTGTTTGTTAACTGAATTACGGAAACGGCAAGTCCTTTGGGCAAAATAACTTCAATTGCTTTTGCCGTTGCAGTTTTTCCAGCAGAATCTCCATCGTAAGCAATAATGATGTGTTTCGTATATTTTGACAAAACATCAACTTGTTCTTCAGTTAAGGCAGTCCCACAAGAAGCAACGGCGTTAAAAAAGCCATTTTGATGTAAAGCCAGGACGTCCATATATCCTTCACAAAGAATAGCCTTTGTTTTTGAACGAATAGCCTGCCTTGCTTGAAACAAACCATATAGTACGAAACTTTTGTCGTACAACGTGGTTTGGGGTGAGTTTATGTACTTCGCTTTTTTAGAATATTTTTCTAAAAGTCTTCCTCCAAAACCAATAGTTTTACCCAATGAATTTTGGATTGGGAATAACAGTCTACCACGGAATCGGTCGTAGAATTCACCCATCTCATTTTTTGCACAAATTCCAGAAGATTCTATACTACCTTCAGAAAAACCTTTTGAATGTAGATGTTTAAAGAAACTACTCCATTCCATAGGTGCTAAACCTATAGAAAACTGATCAATAGTTTTTTGTTCAATTCCTCGTCGAGCAAGATACTGTCTTACAGTCAAGCCATATTGTGAACCAAGTATGTCAATACCATATAACCGAGAAGAATCCAAAACATTAAAAATAGCTTCGTGAATATGCTTTTTTTCAACTTCTTGTGTTGAAAGTGTTTGTTCTGGAATGGGGATAGAATACTGATTAGCTAATTGTTCAATTGCCTCTACAAATGAAATTCCATAGAATTCTTGAACAAAGGTTATGGCGTCTCCGCCTTTCCCACAACCAAAACAGTTGAAAAATTGCTGATCAACATTTACAGTAAACGAACCTGACTTTTCTGTGTGAAATGGACATAGTCCAACAAAGTTTTTTCCTTTTTTCTTCAATTGAACTCGTGGTGAAATAACAGAAAAAATATCTATTTCTGCTTTCACTTTATCAACAAGTTCATCAGTAATTCGGATCATATTTTTACGTAGATACTATTCTAAAGAGGTAGGAGCAGGTCCCCAACTCTAACAACCGAAGATGTATCTGTACAATCATTATACAATTCTTGAATTGTTTTTTTAAAAACAGGGTGAAGTAACGAAGCTGCAATTTCTACAGATGGGGTAAGAACAAATCTGCGTTCGTGCATTGCAGGATGTGGAATTTGTAAGTTTGGCTTATCTATAATGCTATCACCAATTAACAACAAATCAATATCAATTTCTCGTTCCTGCCATTGAAGTCTTTTAGTTCTACCCAATTTTTTTTCAATTCCTTTACAAATTGTAAAAACTGCTTTCGGATCTAAAATAGTCCAACACGAAATAGCAATATTCAAAAAGTTATTTTGTTCTTTAAATCCAACTGGTTCCGTTTCGTACACAGAAGAAACTTGTACATTCACTAAAGATCCAGTAACCGCTAATTCTGTAACTGCCCTTTCTAAATACTGTTGCCTATTACCAATATTAGAACCCAATGATAAAAGAACAGGTTTGTACGCTGGATGACTACTACTCAACTTTTAATTCCCGTTTAGAAGTAATTTCTGCTTCAATGTAATCTACAATTTCGCCAATTGGGACAGCGAATTTTCTAATACGGACTGTTATAGAATTTACTAGATTAAACTTTTCCATAATTGTATTAGCAACATCCCAAGCTATAGTTTCTACTAAATTAAATGAATCGTTTAATACTTCTGCTACTGCAAACATTATTTCTTGATAGTTTACAGCATATTGTACATCGTCTTGAAGGACAGCATTTCTACCATCGTAATACAGTTCTATATCCAATTGATATTTACCACCTAAGGTTTTTTCTTCTGATTTAACGCCATGATACCCATAAAAGGTAGCGTTTTTTATAGTTAACTTTGTTGATGTTGTTATTGAATTCATTCTCTTTTTCTTAAAATTCAAGTCCAAAAATTTTATACAATTTACAAAAATTAGAATGAAATATAGTAATTATTTTTGATTTGATTATCATTCTTTCTCTTTAAAAACAACTATAGATAACTAAGAAATTGATTTGTTTTATCAAAAGATTTTGTAAGCAAATCAGAAAAACGTATTTTTGTTTTCTAAAGTACATCGAAATGAGTAAAAGCCATTAAAATATAAAAGTAGTGAAAAAATCTCCAAAAGCTCAAGGATTAGGTAAAGGATTAGGTGCATTAATTCGACAAGACTTTTTAGTTACTTCCACACCTGCCGAAGTAGATAACTCTAAATTAGAATTTGTGTATATTCCTTTAGAAGACATTGTACCTAACAAATATCAACCTCGTACGGAATTCAACCAAGAATCTTTAGATGAACTAGCGTCCTCTATTAAAGAGCATGGAATTATTCAACCAATAACAGTTCGAAGAAAATCTGATTCAGGTTATGAATTAGTTTCTGGCGAACGCAGATTACGTGCTTCTAAAATAGCTGGTTTATCTGTTATCCCTGCATATATTAGAGAAGTATCGACCAATGAATCGATGATAGAAATGGCTATTATTGAAAACATTCAACGTCAAGATTTAAACCCTATAGAAGTAGCCTTGGGATATGCACAACTCATTAAAGAATGTTCTTTAACACAAGAAGAAGTAGCACAAAAAGTTGGAAAAAATAGAACAACTGTATCTAATCTTATTCGTTTATTACAACTACCAGAAGAAATTCAAAAATCTGTTCAGTCAAACCAAATTTCTGCTGGTCATGCAAAAGCAATTTTGTCCTTAGAAGACACAGCATCGCAGGTTGAAGCATTACAGAATATAATCGACAAAGATATGTCTGTTCGTGAAACCGAACAATATATTAGAGAATTATTGACACCATTAAGTTATTCTTTAGATCATTTAGACGATTCGAATATCGTTAACGACCACAAGGTTGTAAACCCTTATTTAGAACGATATGGAATTGTACCAAATCCAATTGGAAGAAAATCTAAGCGAGGAGAAACTACAAGTTTTTCTCGTATTTCTTTAAGTTCCTCTGAAAAAAGTGCTGTTGATGAGATTGAAAACTCTTTACGTCAATTACTGGCAACCCAAGTTCATATTGCGTTAAAAAACAAAGAAAATGGTGCTTTAGTCATAGATTTTTATTCATTTGAAGATTTAGATCGTTTAGTTGAAATGTTGCAACAAATTAAGCCATAAAAACGAAGTAGCCGAATGCAAATGAATATTTCTTCTTTAAATACTTTTTCAAATTCTATTTCCATTTTTAAACACGAAAATGGAAATCAAGTAGTTCCGAAAAAAGAGAATGAAATCAAAAGTAAAGAATTATCCAAAGAAGAAAATGAGCAAATAGTTCGATTACGTAAAAGAGATCAAGAGGTTAGAATTCACGAAGCAGCTCACCAAGCCTCTGCAGGAGGATATGCAGGTGGTGCATCGTATTCTTATCAAATTGGACCAGATGGAAAGTCTTATGCAATTGGTGGTGAAGTTTCTATAGATATTTCACCAATTCCAAACAATCCTGAGGGGACTATTCAAAAAATGCAAGTTATTCGTAGAGCTGCTCTCGCACCCTCTGAACCAAGCACTCAAGACAGAGCTGTGGCTACAAAAGCAACTCAAATCGAACAACAGGCTCGTGCTGAAATCATTGCAAAGTTAAATACTTCTACAGATAATTCTCGTACTCCATTTGAATTGAATGAATCTACTAAAATCACCAATGGTTTCGAAAACAAGAATATATTTTTTGTATATTCAAAGAATTCAACACAACAACAAGGGTTGATTTTTGACCGTACTGCCTAAATTCCAACACTATGAATTTATTTAAAAATATTTATACTTCAAAGTCATATCTAAAAACATTTTTCTGGATTAGTGTATCGCTTATACTTTTCCATATCTACATCTATTTGATACTTTATTTTGAACGCAATACTCCTTCGCAAATTAAAGCATACGACGATGCATTGTGGTATGCTTTAGTAACTGTAACAACAGTAGGGTATGGTGATATGTATCCATATTCGCCAGGTGGGAGAATATTAGCTGTAGTGTTATTGTTTTGTAGCGTTGGTTTAATTGGATATATTTTAGGGAAAGTAACTAATACAGTGTTTATACATAAAGAACAAAAGAAAATGGGAAATTTTGGAACAGATTTCAAACATCACGTTGTAATTATTGGCTGGGATGATTCTTCGAAACAAATTGTACGTAGCATTGTAAACGAACGCAGGACAGTTGCAGTTATAACACCACATAAACACCATATTGACGAAATTTATCAAGAATTTACAAATATGTATGTATTTGTACTATATTCTAACCTTACCAATTATACCTATTTTTCAAAAGCTAACATTTCTCAAGCTTCTGTGGTGGTGATGTGTTCACTAAATGATACTGAAAAATTGATAACTTCTATCAATTTAAAGGCACAATACCCTGAACCACGGTATGTTGTTACTATTGACGACCAAACACTTTTTGATACTTTTAAAAATGCTGGTGTTGAAAGCATTATTTGCAAAAACAGTATTGCTTCCCATTTAACTGCAAGTTATGTATTTGAACCAGCAGTTGCTGCATATTCAATTGAACTATTAGGTTCTTCTCCAAACATTGATACATCTGATATTGAACAATACATTGTAAAACCAGAAAATGAACTTTGTAGTAAAACATACGGTGAAGCATTTTCCTTGTTAAAACAACAATTCAATACTATTCTTATTGGTATTCATAAAAGAATTGATGGAAAGTATACTGTTCGGAAATTACCGAAAGATGATGTTCTTATTGAAGAAAGTGATTATCTGATTATCATCACATCAAGAAATCAATCAAAAAAGCTGGATTCATTCTTTGGAATTCATCAAGGCTTTATTGGATAAAATCTTAATATTGGTGTTATTTTTTCGGTAGGTAGGATTGAAGAAAATCTTGGAAAGTAGAAGGAGTTTGGCCAGTTATTCCTTCTTGTGATAGGTAGGTTAACTCATCTTCTTTTAATTCAGCTATTGTAGTAAGGGACTGTGGGGTCATTCCTACTAACAAGTGTCTTGTACCAACTTTCACTATATAGAGTGTATTTCTAGGAGTCAGAGAAAGTCTTCCAACAACTTCCATTGCAACTAATTGCTTTTTATTTGGCTGTACTAAATATTTACGAACAACATACAATGCCACAAAGCAAAGTAAGACAACTGTTGATAAGGTTAAAACGGCACGAAGCAGGACATCATCCATACTATTATTGTTTCCGAATACTTTTCAAACGCTCTGCAGGGTCAACTAATGTTGTAATACGAATACCAAAATGTTTATCAATTACAACCACTTCCCCTTCCGCAACTTTTTTACCATTCACCAATACATCAACAGGTTCACTGACTAATTTTTCAAATTCTATTACAGACCCTCTTCCTAACCGAACGATGTCCTTTATTAACATACTTGTTCGTCCTAATTCAATCGAAACAGGTAAGGACAAATCGTACAAAAGTTGTAATGTTGGATTAGAATAATAAGTATCTACGCCATCTAAACCACCATATTCTGGGAACGAGGGTTGGCTAATCGATTCTTTGTCTGAATCTAAGCTGGGAGAACTTTCTTCTTCTAAGCCTCCACTATTTATCAAAGCATCTATTTCTTCTTGCGTCATGGTTTAGGTTCCAATTTATAGAGAATATCTTGGTCGATCATATCTTCTGGTTGCAATTCGCGAGTAATTTTTACAGCTTTTTTACCATCAATACTTCCGGGTCTTCCTGCTAATTTTCGATTGTTGCTGATAAGAATTTCAAGTTCTTGAGAAATGCTTGTATCAAGTTTTACTACATCGTTTGGTTTCAATTTTAACAAATCAGAAACAGTAATTGAGGCTCTTCCTAAAATTGCTGAAACAGGTAAATATGTAGTAGAAACTTGTTGTTTCAAAATAGACATATTTTCTTTTGCGCGTTCGGGGCTGATAATAGAACTTGCTGTAACTTGTTGTTTATTTAAACGAGCTAAAATATCTTCTAAAGCAAATGTTGGGAAACACAAGTTCATTAAATACGAGTGCATTCCTATGTTGACATCGAAAGAAACTACTACAACTATTTCGGACGAAGGAGCAATTTGAACAAAATCTGCCTCAGTTTCAAAACGAGAGTATACAAATTTTAATTCTGCAATCGATCTCCAACAATTCCGTAAATCAGACAGAGCGTGGTCAATTAGTCCTCGAACAATTGCTTGTTCAATAGGAGTGATTGAACGACCCTTACGAGGTGCATCGGTACTTCCCCCTAATAACCTTTCAACTAACGACAAGGCTAAAGAAGGACTAATTTCCATTATTCCACTACCATCGGTTCCGTGTATATCAAAAACATAGATACAACTTGGATTCGTAACAGAAAGAATAAATTCCGAATAAAAGAGCTGGTCAACAGAAGTAACTGAAATTGAAACAATTGTTTGCAATTTTGATACTAAGTAATATCCAAATGTTTCGGCAAAAATTTCATGAACTGAAGTTAACGTTCGAACTTGGTTTTTAGAAATCCTATTCGGACGGCGAAAATCGTAGTTTGCAGCATCGTTTCGTACATTCTGGTTCGGTATAATATTATCAATATCAAGCGTTCCAGTTGACATCTCAGAGAGCAAACTATCAATTTCATGCTGCGATAATACATCCGCCATTTCAAACCACCTTTAGAAAATATTGGTTATTGAATTATATACGATAAATGAATTTGTTTCAATTTTATTCCTTCAGGAACGAATTGCTTAAACTCTTTTTTGAACTTTACTTTTAAAGAATCCTGTAATCCTGGACCTTGAAAATCTTCCACTGAATACTTAGAGACCAACTTTTGAACTACATCTTTTACTGCAATTTCGTAATTGCTTTCTTCCATTTTTTTAACTATTTCTTTAGCCGGAGGTGTTTCTGGGTTTTCTGCATTGACAATTTCTAAACCTATATCCATAGCAACATAATTCGAAGGAGAACCTTGAGGATTGATTACAATTGTCTTTAGTGGAATAACCATTCCTAATTTTTTTGGACCAGCGTCCTCATCTTCTTCTGAAACTTCATCTGAATGAACTTTTTCTTTTTTCGATTTATCAGTATGTTTATCTGCATCTGGATCGGCAGGAGGTTTCAAGAAAAACCAATATACTCCAATTATAACTAATGCTTGGAGTAATAATATTGCAATAATAATAACAATAAGCGGTAATCCGCCACCTTTTTTATTCTTTTCTTGATGTACTTCTTCTGCCATAGTAACTTTCTAAACCCAAACAAAACAATAGTAAAATACTATTTGAATTGTTATTAGGGACTTTATTGATTAAAAAATGTGCCAAAATCTCAATTGTTTGACACTAGAGGTCTTCCAACGCTAAGATAATAGAATCCAATTTCTTTCATTTGTTCAAGATCGAAAATGTTTCTACCATCAAAAATAACAGATTTTTTCATAATACTTTTCAGTTTTTCAATATCTGCAGCTTTAAATTCTTTCCATTCTGTACATACAATTAGAGCATCTGCCCCAGAAGCTGCATCGTACATTGAGTTAAAGTAAATAAGAGAATCACCAAACTGAAGTTTTGTATTTGCAATTGCTTCTGGATCGTACACTTGCAAAGTTGCAGAATGATCTAATAGAGCTTTTATCACAGTAAAGGATGGAGCTTCTCTTGTATCGTCGGTATCAGGTTTGAAAGATAGCCCCCATATTGCAATAGTTTTACCCTTTAGATCATTATCAAAAAAGGTTGTTACTTTAGAAATAAAACGTTGAATTTGTTTTTGATTGATTGCTTGAGTTTCTCTAATTAACGTAAGAGGTGCATTTATTTCTTCCGAAGAATATAACAAAGCTCGTACATCTTTAGGGAAACAAGAACCACCGTAGCCAATTCCTGCATTAAGGAAATGAGGTCCAACTCGAGGATCGGAAGCGATTCCAACTTTCACATTATCTATGTTAACATCATTGAGTTCGCAATAGTTTGAAAGGTCGTTCATAAAGGAAATTCTCATTGCTAAGAAAGAGTTGGCAGCATATTTTGTTACTTCCGCACTGCGTTCATCCATTAGAAACAGTTTATTTACTCCCGTTAAGAATGGTTCGTACAATTCTTGCATAACTTTGCCAATTTCAGTATTTGAAGTTCCTACAATAACCCTACTTGGGTTTAACGATTCTTCAACTGCAAAACCTTCCGCTAAAAATTCAGGGTTACTAACAACATAAATATTTTTGTTTTTTGTTTTAGCATCTATAATTGCCTTAACTTTATCGGCGGTACCCACAGGGACTGTACTCCTATTTACCAAAATTCTTCTGTCGGTAATATTGTTCGTTTCTATGTATTCGCAAATAGTTGTTGCCACTGCAAGTACATATCCCAAATCAGCCGAACCATCTTCGTTTGGAGGAGTGGGTAAACACAAGAATATTATTTCACATTTTTTAATAGCCTCGGTAATATCAGATGTAAAGACAATACGTTTTTGCCGTATATTCCTTTGTAGAATCACCTCTAAACCAGGTTCATAAATCGGCACACCACCACTATTTAACTTCGAAATTTTTTGTTCATCTATATCGACACAAATAAGTTGATTTCCCGTTTCAGCAAAACAAGTTCCAGAAACTAACCCAACATATCCTGTCCCAATAACACCAATTTTAAAAGACATATAACATTACTTAATTTGTTCATTAATTTGAAATGTAACAATTAGTTTTCCAAACTACAGCATTATTATACTTAAGTACAATTGCTTAGTTGAACAATAGTAACCGAGCACGCTGTTTAGTATTGAACACATTGTTAAAAATCACCGCCTATTGAAAACATATAAAACACATCTGAAATGGTATTATACTCATTTCTCCATCCAATGTCAATTTTTATAGGAAATCCAAGAAAAATTGATCTAACTCCAAACCCAGCACTCATTAATAAATTTTTAGGAACTGTTAACCCAACACGATTTACTTCTGTTGCCTGAAAATCACCTGTCCAAGCTCCGCCCATATCAAAAAACAAGGCACCATTTATTGCTTGTAACAGCGAAGGTAACGGACCTGCAAAAAATGTCGAAAGAAGAGGAAATCTTAGTTCTGAATTAGTTTGAAAAAACTTCGTACCTGCATTCTGAAGTAATGGAAAACCCCTCATCGGTAAAGAGGACAAATTAAAAAAAGCAAAATCTTTTGCCGTTCTAAAAAGTGCAGTTTGAGCAAATTCTAAATTAATCCAATTCGATGTTCCACCCACAAAAAATTGTGGAGTCGAATTACCAATTGTCATTCCCCCAGAACCACGTATGGAAAAACTTAACGATTTCCCTAATGAAAAATAATGACGAATATCTGTTGTAATACTTAGAAAATCGAATGATTTTTCTGAAATATCTGCAGACGATATTGCATTAATAGTAAGTCTTGTTCCTTCTACTGGAGCAAAAGGAGAAAATCCATAACGAGAATTATCAAATACATACCTTAACGATGGGACTAATAATAAATTATTTGTAGAAGGAATTGAGGAAATTAGCAAATTTTGAGAAATAAGGTATCGGATATCTGTCGAAAATTCGAATCGTTGGTACCTAGTTATGGGCAACGAAGCAGCTGAGCCTGCAGTAATATCTCTTACCCGATAAATAAAGAAATCACCTAACTGAACAATTCCTGGAAATTGAGATAGATAAAAGGAGTAATCAATTTTTTTCGGGAAATAATTGTATTCAACGAAGAAACTACTATTTACTAAATCTAATAGCAAATTCAAACCTACATTTATCTGATGATTTCCCAATAAATCGCTAAAAGACATTTGGTTAATTTGTTGCCAACCTAAAAAATTATTATAACCCAGATTTGATTGAATATAATCGGTAGAAAAGGTCACTTTATAAGGCTGTACGTTGAAGTTTGTATCTTTTTTTGATAAATCTAATGGCACATCTGCTACTAAAGTAGTTCCTTTTGCTCCCTTTGAGTCTTCTACAACAATTTGGCGAGAAAACTCAATTTCAACATTATCTAATCCAATGTATGTTTCTTTTTCATTATCACTAATTTTAAAAGGCTTTTCTTTTTCAGTGGTTAGGACCTCTTTATTTTCTTTTTTTCGCAATTCTGTCAACGGTAGCAGTTTGCTTGATTTCTTTTGGTCAAAAGGATATTTCAATGCATATACGTCGAAACCTACTTCATTTTGAGATGTAAAGACTAACTTTGAACCATCCTTACTTAAAGACATTTGTGTAAGCCCAGTTAAAGAATTTGTTATAGCATTTTTTTGTGAGGTCTCTAAATTTTGAACATAGATATTACCAATTCCATTTTCATCACTTACATATAAAATCGAATTTTTTTCTGGCGAAACCACAATTGAAGTTTTGTTTGAATTTTTATCGTAAGTGATTTGTCTTATTTCTTTAGAATCAAGCGATATAGAATAAATATCCGATGTCTTAAAATCGTGATCCCACATTCTATATGTATCTTTTTTATACGTACCTGAAGTTATTCCATCTCTATCGGAAACAAAATACAACAACGCACCATCGGGTGACCAAGTTGGGTGTTCATCGGAAAAAAGGTCGTCAGTTATTTTCGTTGCTTTTCCAGCAGACAAAGAAAAACTATACAAATCAGATTGCTCATTTTCAGTTGCAACAAAAGCAATAGTTTTTCCATCGGGAGACCAACTTAACGAGGAAATATGCTTTAGTCCTAATTCATACTTTTTGTATGAACCAGTTTCATCATCAATTATATATATAGCGTCTTGCCCTCCCGATTTAGCAGAAACAGCTAGGCTAAAAGAATTTGGCGACCAAGTAATTCCAGGTGTTAACAAGTTTAAGTCTTCAAAATCTAAGGCTCTATCGCTAGAAATAATTTTACGAATTTTGTTGTTTCGTTTCAAATCCATTACGTATATTCCAAAAACCTCGTCTCGGTCGGATATATATGCAATTTTTTCGCCGTTTGGAGAAATAGTAGGTGAGGAGTTGTAAAAGTTTTGATCCTTTTTATGATCGGTTAACTTCACTGCAAAATCTTCAACACGTTCATATTTTTCTACATCAGGATAATAAAGCTTTTTTAGGTCCTTTTTCCATTGTTCAGAAAAATCTGCGACGTTTTTTTGAAAAGTGGAATTGAAAGCAATGTCCAAAGTAGACGAATTCCGTACCTTTGACATAAGCTCGGCAATTTTTTGTTTTCCATACTTTTGAGACACATACCAAAAGAAGGATTGTCCACCTCGATACGACAAATACCCTTGTAAACGTTGCAAATCGGGCATTTTTTCACTTATAAGTAAATCTCTAATAAACATATCGGTTGCAACATCTAAACCACCAATCGATTCAAATTCTGCAAAACCCTCATTCATCCATAAAGGTAATTCAATTCGGATATTATTCGAGATAACATTCTGCATAGAACCACCATAAAACATTTCATTTATAACACCATGAACTAATTCATGGTGAATAACATGGTTGAATTGTTCGTATTTTCCTTCAAAGGGAACTATGATTCTATTCTTAAATAACTCTGTTACACCACCTACACCTTCAGGTATATAAGATGTAATAACATTATTTTGTTGAAATTCATTATGGGAATTAAAGACAATGATAGATATTCTATTCCGTAATGTATATTGTAAAGAAGTTTGGATAGAAACTAAAGCTTTCTCAGCAGAAATTGCTGTGAATTTAGCTAAATATTCTCCACCTTCTGCAAAATAGACATCAAAATTTTTGGATTGTATATATTGCCAAGTAAAATCTTGATATTGAACCTTGTTTTTGCCAAATTGGGCTGAAAGTTCTAGTCTTGTAAAGAAACTGAATCCAATTAAGAATAAAATACAAGTTACGAAAAATGAAAGATTTTTTAGATGTACGTTTTCCATACTTCCAATGAAGGGAAAACAACTTTTTTATTTTTATTCTTTTTTGATTCGTATCGTTATTTCTACGGTATCCCTAATTTAAACTATTTACTATGAAAATACTTTTTGTTGAAGACGACCCTTCCTTAAGTAGAAATGTCCAAGAAGCATTAACAGAAGAACAATTTGAAGTTGATGTTGCTTATGACGGAATTTTAGCCGCAAATCTTATGAAGTCGAAAGAATACTCTTGTATTATTCTTGATGTTAATCTACCTTATAAATCTGGATTTGAGCTTTGTTCTGAATTTAGGACCTACAACACCTCTACCCCAGTAATATTTTTAACTGCTTTTGACGACTTAGACGATAAGGTGAAAGGCTATAATTATGGAGCTGACGATTATTTAACAAAGCCTTTTTATATGAAGGAATTATTGCTTCGAATTCATTCACTACTCAAAAGAAGTGGACATCAAGAAATTGGTGAATTTGAATTAGCTGCGGATGTGATTACTATTGGCAATTTAAGTATAAATACTAAGAATAAAATTGCAACCAGAAACAAAATCGAAATCAATTTAACACCACGTGAATATCATATTTTAGTAAAACTTATGATTGCTAATGGTGACATTGTTACGAAAAAAGAAATCATAAAGGATATTTGGGGCTCTTCTTTTGATGTGAACACAAATACCATTGAAGTTTTCATAAATTTGATTCGTAACAAAATAGACAAACCATTCGATAAAAAACTAATTAAAACTAAGGTTGGTTTTGGTTATTATCTTGATATACAAGAATGAATATACGTTATAAACTCTTAGTCTACAATTCAATTTCCATAATCTTTTTTGTTGGGCTAATGCTTGCATTGATTTATTATACATTTGATTCAAGTAGAGAAAAAGAGTTCAAAGATCGTGTTGTGAACAAAATAGGAACAACTCTGTCATTTTTAGTAGAAATTAAAGAAATAAACTCATTACTTCTTCAGTCAATGGAAGAACGTACTACCGGAGGAATTATAACTCAAACAACTCAGTTATACAATTTTAAAAAGGAATTACTCTTTTCAAATAAAGCCAAAAGTCAAATTCAGTCTAAAGAGTATATTTTGGAACAGTTAACCAATTCTAACCGATATATAGAAATGGTGGAAGATAGTTCATTTGTTGTGGGAGTATTTTATACAAAGGATTCAACAACGTATTATGGGGTTGCCAAAGCATACGATGTATCTGGTATAAAATCAGTTCGACAACTTCAGAAAATTCTCTTTATATTTTTTAGCATCTTTGCTGTAATCTGCGTTGCAATTACTTTTGTTATTTCACGAAAAATATCAAAACCAATTCAGGTACTTACCAAGGAACTTACTAATTTAGATTTCGAAAACTCTCCAATAATTACGGTGCAAGGAACAGGCGACGAGATTGCAGTATTGTCGTTACAGTTCAACAAGTTAATGTCGCGACTACAAAAATCATTCGCATTCCAGAAACATGCAATTCATCACATTTCACACGAACTTAAAACACCCATTGCAATTTTAGTATCTAATTTTGAAAGAATCGAAAAAGAAGTAGATTTTGAAAAGGTAAAAACGTTAATAGTTGAACAGAAGGAAAGCACTAAAAATCTTGCAGATATTATAAATACACTTTTAGAAATTGCTAAAACTGAGGCGTCCCATTCTATTTTTAAAGAAGTCATTCGCATAGATGAAGAAATATTTGATGTAATAGATGATGTAACCAAGCTTGAAAAAATTTTTAGATTCGATTTTGCATTTATTGGAAAAGAAATTTATGGTAGTGGTTTAGAAGTTTTAGGAAACAGAAGACTTTTAACAATTGCATTTACGAACTTAGCACTAAATTGTATTCGTTATTCTGATATCCAAAAAGCATCAATTACTGTAGAATCAAAATCTGGTAGAGTAGTTGTCAGTTTTTCGAATCAAGGTCCAACCATAAAAACTGGAGAAGAACAGTTTTTATTCCAACATTTTTTTCGAGGAACCAATAGTCTCGGAAAAAGAGGTTTTGGTTTAGGGCTTGTTTTAACCCATAGAATAGTTTCCCTCCACAAAGGAAAAATAATCTACAAAACGGCAGGGAATAAAACTAATATTTTTGAAATATCTTTACCCCATTACTACAGTTAATAACCTAGAAAATATTAATGGTTAAAAACATTGAGATAATTTTAAATCTAATTTTTCTTTACGTATTCTGTTGTTAGGTATACTATATATTTGTATATTTGTTCAACTACTGTTTTCTAATGTTATAATAAGTGAATACTATGGCACAAACGAATGCTTTGTTTTCAAATCCAGAAGAACACCCCGGTTACTATTTATGGCAATCTTCTATGCGGTGGCATAAGGTAATGAATCAAGAGTTACAAAAACTTTCGTTAACCTATACTCAATACATTATTCTTTTTACCATTAACCGGTTGAATGAAACTTCTTCTTCTTCTATTACTCAAGTTTCTATAGCCTCGGTTTGTTGTATCGACACAATGATGGTTTCTAAAGTTTTGAAAACATTAGTAAATAAAAAATTAGTCTCTCGAAAAGAATCTCCTAATGATACCAGAGCTAAATTAGTTAGCCTAACTTCAACGGGAACATCGTTGTTAACTCAGGCTATGGTGTCGATTGAATTAGTAGATGAACAGTTTTTTGACGCATTAGGAAACTTTTCTGATTCGTTTTACAACGCTTTAGAATTACTTTCTGACCAATAAAAAAAATGACTACCGAAAATAAAAAAACTGTTGCTACCATAAAGGGAATTTTCTATATCGTTGCTGGAATTCTGTCTGCAGGGTTTGGATTAAAGGGTTTTGTTTTACCTAATAATTTTATCGATGGTGGAGTAACGGGAGTTTCGATTTTACTTTCGAAATTAACTTCAATTCCTGTTCCATTTTTGTTAGTATTAGTGAATGCTCCTTTCATTTTACTTGGCTATAAACAAATAGGGTTCCGTTTTGCACTTCGTTCAATAATTGCCATCATAGGTTTAGCCGGTGCCATTGCCTTTATAGAATATCCAATTATAACATCTGATAAACTTTTAGTTTCGGTATTTGGTGGAGTTTTTTTAGGAGCTGGAATTGGGTTGGCTGTACGTGGATCAACTGTTTTAGACGGTACTGAAATACTTGCAATCTATCTTTCTCGAAAGTCAAGGCAGCGTATTGGGGATATTATTCTTCTTTTCAATATTTGTATTTTCTCGGTTGCAGCGTATTTCCTTTCTATTGAAACCGCTTTATATTCTATTCTTATCTATCTTTCTGCTGCAAAAACTATTGATTTCATAGTAGAAGGAATTGAAGAGTACACCGCAATAACAATATTTTCTTCTAAAATTGAAGAAATAAGAATTATGATAACCGAACAGTTAGGACGTGGTGTTAGTATTTTAAAAGGGACAACAGGGTATGGAAATAGAACTGATCTTAAAGATATGGAAGTTCTCTATACTGTTGTAACAAGATTAGAAATTGCTCGACTGTCTTCAGAAATCGAACTAATTGATTCGAATGCTTTTGTGGTTATGAATTCGGTTAATGATACCATAGGTGGAATGATCAAAAAACGAGCATTGCATTAAATATTGATTACTTATTCGATATCACTTGCATTTCTTTTTGGACAATAGTTCTTTTATTTGAAGTAGATTCACTTCCTAATGTTACAGCATACATAAGTACTGCTACAAAAAGTAGTGCAAATAATTGAACTAATAGAAACGAAACCAAAGAATTTTTTTGATTTGAAGAGAAATTGAACATTTTCATCTTGATATCCTCTATTTCTTATTTTTAATAGAAAAAGTGTGCTACTATTCTTCTTTACTATCCAAATGATATGCCAACTATTTCAAGATGAATATTTCCATTGTTTTTACGCTTTTTTTACTGTTTTTTCCGTAAAACTGTGAAAGAACTTTTACACTGACAACACAATTTGACACATTTCTTAAAGAACATACCACAAAGAAGAAAGCCTTTCGTCTTCGACGGTATCTAAACTTCTATTAGGTTTATTAGCAACGTGAAACAAAGTAAACAATTCCGAATTTTCATATTATTTTTACTCATTTTCTTTGAAATGGTAGCTATTGCAATACCAATTCCTGTCTATGCTGCGTTACTTTTAAATAAAACTCATCTTTTTTTTAACTCTCCAGTTTTCGAATTCTTTAATCAATTCTTACCCAATCAAACGGTTCAACAACTTTCTAACAAATATAATGCTACTCCCATAATGAATATTATGTACGGGGTATTCTTGTCTACGTTTTCATTCTTTCAGTTTTTTAGTACACTAGTTTTGGGATCGTATTCAGATTCTTCGGGACGCAAAAAAGCAATTGTAATCTCGCTTGGAATAATGGTGTTAGGTTTTGCTTTTCTTTCGATGGGAACATTTTTTCAAATTTTACCATTTCTCTTTATTGGGTATGCACTTTTAGGTATAGGTGGTGGGAATATTACCGTTTACTATTCTTCCTTAGCCGATATTAGTTCTTTTGAATCAAAAGCAAAATACTTTGGGCTTGTTGGTGTAAGTTTTGGAATTGCTTTTATTATAGGTCCTTTTGTGGGTGGTATATTAACCAAATCAACTTCGTATTACTGGCTTAATTACTCTCTTCCTTTTATAGTGAGTACTATTTGCTGTAGTATTGGTTTAGTTATTTCACTGTTGTTTTTCAAAGAAACAATTGAAATCAATTCAAAAACAAACAACTTATTTCGAAAAAGTTTCTTTCATTTTAAAGATTTTCTTACTTCAAATTCTTCCCTTCGACTACTTTTGGTTACGATGTTTATCATTACAGTAGGGTTTACTTTCTTTCGAGAATTTTATTCTTCCTTTATGTTTCAAAAATTTCAATATTTACCAAACCAAACCGGAAGATTGTTTGGGTACATGGGAATCTGGATTATGATAACTCAAGGAATATTTTTGAGGTTTTTACCCAAAGTTGCAAATTTTTCTAAAATTGTATCATATACATTACCACTATTAGCAGGGAGCTTTTTATTGCTCTTACTCCCAACTGACGGTAATCAGATGTATATTGTATTGCCTTTTGTGGTTATAGCTCAGTCAATTGTTGCACCGAATATAAATGCTTTGATTTCTAATTCTGTATCTGCAAAACAACAAGGTGCTGTTTTAGGTGTAAATCAATCCTTACAAGCTTTAGCACAAATTGCACCTCCTTTTATTACTGGTTTTGGAGTGGCTATGCAACTGTCGTTGCCATTTATTTTAGCAAGTTTGGTAACAATGTTAGGAATTGTTGTTTATATTGCATATTATTTGAAGGAAAAAACTAATGCAAAAAAATAAACTCCTTTTGGGTATTTGCGGAAGTATTTCAGCGTACAAAGCTCCGTTGATTGTACGTGAATTTATAAAATTGGGGTACGAAGTTCGTTGTGTTATCACTGAAACTTCAAAGCAGTTTGTATCGCCTGTAGTGCTTTCAAATCTTACGCATTTCCATACTATTCAAGATATGTTTGATCCACAATATCAAAACGATGGATCGTGGCACATACACCTTGCACATTGGGCAGATTGTATGCTCATTGCTCCTTGTACTGCTACAACTTTATCGAAGGTAAGTAATGGTTCTGCAGACAGTGCGTTGTTATTAGTAGCTCTTTCCTTGTTAAAAACAACTCCTCTTTTCATTGCTCCTGCAATGGACACTGATATGTGGAATCATCCCTCAACACAAAGAAATATTAGAGTTGTTCAACACGATGGTGCCGTTATTATACCTCCAGAAGAAGGGGAATTAGCAAGTGGATTAGTTGGAATAGGAAGATTGCCTGAACCAACAACTATTGTTCAAACAGTTCATTCATTTCTTTCAAAGAATACTACATTCGAAATTGAGAATCAAAATACAGTGATAGAACCAATATTTACTTCAATAGAAAAAGATAAGTGGCACGCAGAATTAGAGCTAGAACTGTTAAAACAATCTACAAACAAAGTTACTGCAACCACAAATGACTTTTCTACAGAAACAATACTGATTACCGCCGGACCAACTCAAGAACCAATTGACGATGTACGATACATAACAAATCATTCGTCTGGAAAAATGGGATATGCTTTAGCAGAAGTTGCTGTGAATCTTGGTGCAAAAGTAATTCTCATTTCGGGTCCCGTTTCATTGGAAGTGCCGAATGGTGTTGTAGTTCATAACGTAACAACTTCCAAAGAAATGTTCGAAATGACAACGAAGTATCAGCATACTTATTCTATTGGAATTATGGCGGCGGCAGTATCTGATTTTACTCCGGAAATGCCTGTAATCGGTAAAATTAAAAAAGACCAAACTGGCGATGATTTAAAGGTAACGTTACGAAAAACAGATGATATATTAAAGCATTTTGGTGAAGCTAAAAAGGCAAACCAGTTCTTGGTTGGATTTTCTTTAGAAAGTGAACAATTACAATTGAATGCTTTCAAAAAACTTTCGTCCAAAAAAGCGGATATGATAGTTGGAAACTATGCCAACAAACCTAAAAGTGGGTTTAATGGCGATGAAAATACTGTTAGTATGTTTTACTCAAATGGTGTAATGGAAGAATTAGACCCAATGAGCAAAAAAGAATGTGCGATAGAAATATTTAAAAGAATTGCACTTTATAAAAAGTTTCTTCAAAATGGATAAAATTATATTGACAAATTAGAAGTTATATGTTTAACAAAGAACTTACACCCGCAAAAATTGAGAAACGGATTTATATAATTGAAACGGCAGCAACTGTTTTTGCACGTTTTGGATTTCACCGTACGCTAATGCAAGATATTTCTAATGAAGCCAAAATTGGTAAGGGTACTATTTACGAATACTTTGAAACAAAAGAAGAATTGTTTTATTCTATTTACGACCATTGGATGTCTCAATTAGAAACTCTCGCTCAGAATCGATTTGATGAGGCTCCTGATCAAATCGCAAAAACTGAAGCTTTAAGAGATACAATGATTGAATTTTATGAATCTCGTGCAAAAGAAGCTCCTTTAATTTTAGAATTTTGGGCTCATTCTTTACGAACGAAAGGGACTCTATTCTTAAATCGAATTAGAAAAGTACGGTCTTTTTTTACAAAACTTGGTAATTCTATTACAAATGATTTAACTACACACGGTTACTTCATTCCGGTCGAAGAAGAATCGTTTACCGAATTAGAAACTGGAATCTCTGATGGGATTTTCTTGTTATGGTTATTAAATGGACAGAATTTTTCTCTCAAAAAAGCGTTTCAATTCCGTCAATCTGTAATTGGATTAGGGTTGTTAGCAGACGATGCACGAACTGTTGTTAAATCGAAATTAGAAGACGTTCTTTCCGAAGGATTTCTTCCGAACAAAGATAAATGAAAAAAATAGTAGTTGCTGCTGGTGGAACTGGTGGACATTTATACCCTGCTATAGCAGTAGTAGAAGAGTTACTTAAAGAGTATAAAGAAGATATAGAGTTTGTGTTTATTGGCTCTAAAAACAAAATCGAAGGAAGGGTTGTACCAGAATTAGGGTATAGATTTCAACATTTAGACATTGAAGGAATTCGTTCGTTTTTTTCACTTTCAACCATACTGTTACCTTTCAAAATTTTGAAAGCACAAGCGACAATGGCTAAAATATTATCTGAAGAAAAGCCTGATCTGGTTTTATGTGCTGGAGCATATATAAGCTACCCTGTAGGAATTGCAGCATATAAAAAGTCAATTCCTTTGTTTCTTTTAGAATCAAATGTTCAGCCGGGGAAAACAAATAAATTACTTGCCAAAAAAGCAACAAAAGTATTTACATCGTACAAAGAATCTAAAAAATTTCTGTCAATCAGAAAAGACAAATGTATTGTTGTCGGAAATCCAGTTCGAAATACATTTACACAAAGCCCTTCAAAAGTAGCATCTATCCAAAGTTTTGGCTTAGACCCATCAAAGAAAACAATACTTGTTTTTGGAGGTAGCCTTGGTGCAAACAGTATCAACACAGCGGTGATAGAACAGTTGCTACCAATGATAGAAGAAAATGATATTCAATTAATTTGGCAAACTGGTAGCAACTTTGTAGTACCCACAACACTTCCCAAAGGCGTAAAAGCTTTACCTTTTATTACAGATATGGCATCTGCCTACGATGCAGCTACTATGGTTGTCTGTAGAGCAGGAGCAACATCCTTATCTGAACTATCATTAGTAAAAAAACCTGCTATTTTAATACCTTATCCGTTTGCAGCATATAATCACCAACATTCAAATGCAATGGCGTATGTTTCAAAAAATGCGGCAGTTATTTTAGAAGATTCAAAACTCGCTGAAGCATTCCAACAAACGGTGCTAGAGTTATTGAAAAACGAAAAATTGCAGAAACAACTTTCCTTAAATATTTCTAAACTTGCTACTCCAAATGCTGCAAAAGATGTCGTTACTGTACTTTTGAAGTATTTACAATAGGTTATGGAAACAGTTGTTCTTGATATGTCTGTTCAAAACTCCTACGATAAAAATCTTTCCTTTGCTACAGATTTACTTACCAAAGGAAATATTGTTGCTTTCCCAACGGAAACCGTTTATGGTTTAGGAGGTATAATATCCAAGGAAGAAACATTTAATCAGATTTATTCCTTAAAAGGCAGACCCTTAGACAACCCTCTCATTGTCCATTGTTCTACTGTGGAACAGTTATACTCTCTTTGTTTTTCAGTTTCAACAGTATTGAAAAAACTTGTAAGTTCTTTTATGCCTGGACCTTTAACTGTTGTAACAAAGAAGGCTGTTGGAATACCAAATTATATTACTTCAGGGTTAGATACAGTTGCATTGCGAATCCCTTCAAATAAAGTTGCGTTAGATTTGATAGAAAGGGTTGGAGAACCTATTGCAGCCCCTTCAGCGAATATTTCTGGGAAACCCAGCCCTACTGCTGCAAAACACGTTTTTGATGATTTTAACGGCAGGATTCCCTTGATTCTTGACGATGGGCAATGCGAAATCGGGATTGAGTCGACAGTTTTATTTGTTGAAGATCAATTCGTTTCACTTTTGCGACCTGGAACAATAAGTATTGAAATAATCGAAACGGTACTTCAATCCAAAATTAATATCCCAACTGAAAAATCTGTTCCCACACTTTCACCGGGAATGAAATACCGCCATTATTCTCCTAATGCAATTATTACATTGGTTTATACCGGTAAAGAAGCAGTTATTAAGGCTGAGAAAAGTTCTGAAAAAGTAATGATATTACTGCCAGAAGAAAGCTCTTACATTGAAGACAATTATAGCAACGCTTTCTATTATTCAGAAAAAAACATTTATTCACTTTTCCGAAAAGCTGATTCAGAAAACTATTCTGAAATTATCATATTTGTTGATCAATCAACTATTGAAAAAATGGGACTGTATAACAGAATCAAGAAAGCATCATCGAAATAAATATGAATTTGTATTTTTGTAAAAAGAGCATCAATTAGAATGATAAATAAAACTATACAAATTCGTAATAGAGCAGGACTTCATACCCGACCTGCAGCAATGTTGGTAAAATTAGCAGCTAAATTTAAATCGAACATTCTTTTAGAACGAGATGGTTTTGAGATTAACGCTAAGAGTATAGTTGGTGTTATGACTTTAGCTGCAGAATTTGGTAGCTTATTAGAATTAGAAGTTGAAGGAATTGACGAGATAGAAGCTACAAATGCAATAGTTGAACTTTTTGAAACAGGATTTGGTGAACTCTAACATTGTTGGACTTAAAAATATTGGCACTTTAATTACATTGTCTTCAAATGAGAATGGCGTTAAAAAAGGTAGTCAAATGAATAACCTTGATATCATTCCTGATGCAGTTATGATTTTTTCTACAAAAATATTATGGGTAGGCACTCAACAAGCTTTTAAAAAAGAGATGCCTTCTATAACCTGCAATGAATGGATTGATGCGAAAGGGAAAGTAGTGCTTCCTGGTTTTGTAGATTCCCATACGCATATTGTGTTTGCAGGTGATAGATCAAAAGAATTCGCTCGGCGCTTGCAAGGTATTTCGTATCAAGAAATAGCTTCTTCTGGTGGTGGAATTCTAACTACAGTTCAAGGTGTACGAAATGCAAGTAAAGAAGAAATTGTTTCAAATGCCTTATCGTTAGTTCAATCTGCAACAAAATATGGAACTACTTGCATTGAAGTAAAAAGCGGTTATGGTTTAACACTTGAATCTGAATTAAAATTGTTACTCGCTATTAGAGAAGTTGCAGAAAATTCTACTACGACAATTATTCCAACTTTTATGGGGGCTCACGATATTCCCGTTGAATACAAATCTAATCGAGAAGCATATATTTCTTTAATTTGTAATGAAATGATTCCTGCAGTCGCAGAAGGGGAACTTGCAGAATTTTGTGATGTATTTACCGATACGGGATATTTTACTATAGATGAAACAAAAGAAATACTCTCCGTTTCTACATCGTTTGGTATGAAATCTAAAATTCATGCCGACGAACTTACCACAGTGAACGCTACTGAATTAGCTTGTGAAATTGGAGCATATTCTGCAGATCATTTATTACACATTTCTCAAAATGGGATTGATGCTCTTTCTAAATCTCAAAGAACAGTTGCTACCTTACTCCCGGGAACAGCGTATACACTTGGTTTGCCTTATGCTCCTGCAAGAAAACTTATCGATTCTGGGGCTATGGTTGCTTTGGCTACGGACTGCAACCCAGGTTCTTGTTTTACAGAAAATATGCAAATTATTCTTTCTTTAGCTTGTATGAATATGAATATGAGCATTGAAGAAAGCATTGTTGCTTCTACATTACATGGTGCAAAAGCATTAGGGTTAGAAAAACATAAAGGTTCAATTGAAATTGGGAAAGATGCTGATTTTATAGTTTTAAACACTATAAATTATTCAGATTTAGTATATCATTTTGGAACAAATCTTGTAGATCAAACTTGGATAGGTGGCACTTTGAATAATCTAAATTTACAATAAGAAAGAAAATACAATGTTACATTCAACATTCATTAAAAGTGATCCGTATTCTCAAAACGATTCTCCGGATACATCTTATTCTCATTCCAAATATGATCATAGCGAAGGGGAAGTATTACGTATTTCTTTATCAAGAACCACTGCAGTAAATGCTTTTCACAAACAATGGTCGCATAAATTACAAGAAAGTTATAAAACAGTAACTTTTAAAAGTTATGATCAATTTCTTTCTTGGATAGGAGTACGTACTATTGATTGGTCGAAACAATTTGCTGAAGTAACAACGGAAGCGAACACTGCTGACTTTTCGAGTGCTGAAGCTTCATTGTTCGGTTTAGAAATTTCTTCTACTCCTACAGTAAAAAAATGGAATGTTTTATCAGTTTCCGATTTTACTTTGTATCAAGTAAAAAGAGATATGTCTATTGTTGCAGTTGATGGAGTGAGAACTCAAAACTCGCCTATGATAGCTTCTACAATGAACAAGAATGCTACCCTGAAAGAGTCTCTGGTGATGTCGCAAGGAACTTGGGAGCTAGGAGATTTGATGGTTGTAATGAATAAAGAATTGTCGCAATATACGAACAAACACCCTGAGCGAGTGTTCCAAGAATTGCTACTGCTACATTCTAATTTTTCCGATAGATTGTTACAACTTTCTTTTCACCAATGGATTGAATTACAACGTGATCTTTATGGTTTAGCCTACGGCAAACGAGCTGAATGCGTAATGATTCAATTATAATTAAAGTTTTTTGACAAGCTTCAATTGTACATAGGTTAAAAGACTTATAATTACAAATAGAATAAATGCAATTGCGGAGGCATACCCCATTTGATTCAATTCATTAAATGCCTTTTGATATACCATATACACCAATGTCGTGGTAGAATACAAAGGTCCACCTTTGGTCATTACATAAATTTCAACAAACACTTGAAAAGTCTTAATTGTGTTGATTACAATGATAAACACTAATGTTGGTTTTAACAATGGGATTGTAATTTTAACTAATTTTTGCCAACTCGAAGCCCCAAACAAACTTGCACTTTCATACAAATCCTTTGGTATGGATTGCAAACCCGCTAAAAATAACACCATATAATATCCGGCAGAAATCCACACATCCATTGCGATGATTCCCCATAAAGCTGTTGTTGGGGACTGCAATATTCCCGAATCGCCACTAATGAATGAAAAGAAACGAAGTAAACTAACTACATAGCCATCTCTAGAATAAATATTTGTAAAGATAAGTGCAATTACAACTAAAGAAGTTACTGAAGGCAGAAAGTATGTAGCTCTAAAAAAATTTGCAAAACGAAGTTTTTCAGAATGAACAAGTAAGGCTAAAAAGAGGGCAAGGGATGTTGAAAGTGGAACGGTTACTACTGTAAAAAGTGTTGTTGTTCTAAGAGATTTCCAAAATAAATGATCTGAAAATGCTCGAACATAATTATCGAATCCAATCCAAACAGAAGAACTTTGAAGCGTATCGTATTTTGTAAAACTAATAAACAACGCTTGAAACAACGGATACATCCAAAATATTCCAAAGGTAATAACCCAAGGAAGAATCAATACGGAATATAACAGAAAATTTGAGTATTTTTGTTGTATCATTTCAATAGGATATTCAAAGTATGAACATAATTCAAAAAATCATTTCAATTACCAGAAAAACTCGGGGATTTCATATTATTACTAATGAAATTTATAAGGACATTCCCGAAATTGCAACCATTAAAAAAGGAATTTGCCTACTTTTTTTACTCCATACCAGTGCATCCTTAAGCATCAACGAAAACGCAGATCCTACAGTGAGAACAGATATGGAACGTTTTTTTAACCGAACGGTTCCAGAAAATGAAGCATTATATGAACATACTTACGAAGGTCCTGATGATATGACCTCTCATATTAAAACTTCAATTCTTGGAACATCGTTAACCATTCCAATAACGAATGGTTGCTTTGTTTTAGGAACTTGGCAAGGTATATACCTTTGCGAACATAGGAACAAAGCTTCTTCTCGATCGATTTCTGTTACTATTGTTGGAGAGGAATAATTGGTCCATCAAAATACTTAACTGCTGGAATTTCTGGAACCCATTGACCATAATACAACATTTCCAAAGCTTTTTCTAGACCTGAAACAAACTTTTCGTCAAAGGTATGGATTATTGTTCCTTCTCGAGCAAAATGTTGAGCAGTATCTGAAAGTTGTTCAACAATTTCAATTGGTGCTTCATCTTTGGAATAAATTCTTGAAAGTATTTCTGATATATTTTCAGGAATCATTTCTGGTCTACAAACCCAAAACCCAAGAGGCAACATTTCGTTATACAGTTCTTCCCATTCTTCGCCAATATCTAATGTAGGAACTGAATTTGAGTCCTGCACCCAATTAATTTGAACATCCGCCTTTGGTTCATTTATTGTTGATAATTTGCAATCATATCGTTCTTCAATTAAATGTTTTCCAACCGCATAAATAAAGTCATTTGGAGTTGAAGAACTAGAAGATTCCAATTGTTCTATTTGTGGAAGGAACGAAATCCCTGCTATATTCGTATATCTATGTACTGCTAAAGCAAAACTAGGAATAATCCTATAATCTACAACGGTAACTCCTCTTCCGTACCCTAAAGGTGTCGTGAATGCAAGATCAACATAATTTCTATGTAAAAGATCTTCAACTTCCGATTCTGTTGCCAAAACAACGTTAAATCCTTCGGATTTTAAAACTGAAATTGCCTTTTCAATATAAGGTGTTATAGAAGGAGTAGTAGGGATTGCAATTTTTAACATTGTATCGTATTTATTTCTGTGTACGTAATTTTGTGTATTTTTGAACTATTCAGAACTTTTTACCATTTTGGAAACAAATCTATGAAAATTTCTTTGTTTATTTTAGTTTTTATCTTTGTCAATGTTGCTACAATGGTTTCTCAGACCAATGAAGCAAATGGAATAGTCCAAAAATTACTACAAGATATAGCAAATGGAAAAATAGAAAAAGCAAAAGAATCTCTTCCAGAATTATCGAAACGATTCCCAAAAGAATCAGCGGTGCTTTACCTTCAAGCTACTTGTACTAATTCTACAGATGAAGCAATAGTACTATTTTCAGAAATTGTACTATTGTATCCATTAAGTCCGTTTGCCGACGATGCTCTGTTTTCGCTACTACAATTAGCAGTTGTTGAAAAGGCAGATATAAGAGCCAAAGAATACTTCACTAAATTACAAGAAGACTATTCTTATTCCTCTTATATTGTTCCTGCATATAATTTATTACGTCTTACTGGAGAAATAACGGCAAACCCAATTGCTGTACGAGGCGACGAACAAAAACCAGTGATTGAGGAAAAAACATCGACAACACAATCAATGTTTCCTAAAAAGAATACAGGATCTACGAATATTCCTAAAAAACCAACCGAAACAAAAGTTACAGAAGTTGCAAGCAAAACCGAATCTAATACTCCTTCTAACATTAGTGCGAACAAAACACCAATTTCACCCAAAGAAACATCTGTTAAAAAATCAACAACCGTTAAATCTACCACTACTACCACAACTACTAAAACAGTTATAAATTCAAATCTTTATTCTAAACCAAAAGAGAACAAAGCTCCAAATGTAGAGACAAACAAGTCTATAACTAAAGAAATAAATCCCTTAAAAGGATTTTATTTTTTACAGGCGGGTTCTTTTAAAAACAAAGAAGCTGCCCAAAGACAGCTTCTAAAATTTAAGCCAATGCGAAGAAGAATATTAGAAAGAAAAATTGGAAACCAAACTCATTACGTAATTGCGCTTGGCAAATATTCTTCCCGAGATTCTGCAGATAAAGCAAAAATAACAGTTGATAAACAATGTAAATGTCAAACATTCATAATTAATGAATAAATAACATTTAGAGCAACAATCCTATCGCAATATGGTGTCTTCTCTAGACGGACTTAAAGATATAATAGTTACTTTTGCAGAAGTAAAATCTTCTATAAAATGGATATATTCTTTAGTCTCTTTTGGTAAATCTTCATACTTTTTAATCGTACTCGTATCGCTTTTCCAGCCTGGCAATTCTTGATAAATTGGAACAACTCTAGAAAAAGCTTCTGAATCAGCAGGTATAGATTTAACGACTTTTCCATCTACTTCATATTCAACACAAACTGAAATTGTTTCTAATTCATCTAGAACATCAATTTTCGTTAATGCGATTTCAGTGATTCCGTTAATCATTACTGAATATTTTAACGCTACTAAGTCTAACCAACCACAACGACGTTTTCTACCGGTTGTAGTTCCAAACTCAACACCCTTAACACCAATATGATTTCCAGTTTCATCATTTAACTCAGTGGGGAAAGGACCATTACCTACCCTTGTAGAATATGCTTTTACAACACCAATGACAGTTTTAATGGAAGTTGGTGGAATTCCTAAACCAGTACATGCACCACCACTTGTAGGACTTGAACTTGTTACGAACGGGTAAGTTCCATGATCAATATCCAGCAATGCTCCTTGAGCACCTTCAACAATAATATTCTTTTTCTCAGCAATTGCTTGGTTTAATAATAAAGAAGTATCCTTAATATATGGATCTACAAATTTATCAAATTCCAAATACTCTTTTAAAATTGCCGAAACATCTAATTGTTCTTTACCATAAATCTTCTGAAGAATTTCATTTGTTTCAGAAATATTATCACGAACCTTTTTTTCTAAAAGCTCTCTCGATAGTAAATCGACAATTCGAATTCCGGAACGATTATATTTATCAATATAACAAGGTCCAATTCCTCTACCAGTCGTACCAATCGCTTTCAAAGCTGATTGTTCTCTGGCAGCATCTAACAATTTATGATATGGCATAATCAAATGTGCTCTATGACTTATAAATAGTCTACCTTCAACTGAAATGCCATTAGATTCCAACATTTGAATTTCTTCTTTTAAAGCAACAGGATCAATAACAACGCCATTGCCAATTACACATTGAACATTTGGGTTTAATATCCCAGAAGGAATAAGATGTAAAACATATTTTTTGTTTCGAAGCACTATTGTATGACCAGCATTAGCTCCCCCTTGATACCTTGCAACAATATCAATATTTTCACTAAGAAGATCTACAATTTTTCCCTTACCTTCATCACCCCATTGGGCGCCAACAATAACCTGAACACTCATACAATTTTAATATTTTAAAGTCTATATTGTAGTAAAAAATGAAAGAACAACTGTGAAACAACAGATTCCATAGTTTCAAAAGTATTATTTGGAGTAAATAACTCTGCACGGTTATTATCTCTACCAAAAAGATTTGGGCTTCCATACGACAAACTAATATTCAAATACACAGGGTCTTGAATTTTTCCTTCAACTCCAAGTTTTACTACTCCACCTAAACGAAAGGTATTTGGTTTGTTTGCTATCTCAGAAACCTTAAATAAACTATCTCTGTCAAAAAGTTCAAACCCATTAACAGTTTTATAGTAATTAAAATAATCTTCTTGAGCTAATTGAGTATTTGTTATAAATGTACCACGAAGTTCCACTCCTGTATACAAATTAGCATTAGCAAGTGGTAGTTTCAAAAGAGCATAATCTAAGCCCAACGTTGGAGTTATTGTATGAAGGGAATTAAAAAGTTGAATTCTATAGAATTTTGATACCTCAATCCGTTGAGCACCAAAATACCGAACATAATCGACACCAATTGGCATTCGAAACTTTTTATCTGAATCTAAATACACTATAGCTTTTATAGTAGCACCTAATTGTTGTCCATTAAAACTAGCACCAGGCAAAGATAGACTATCATGAGCAACTAAAGGGTTTGCCGCAATTTGGTCTCCTATAAATGAATGAGTTGTAAACCCACCAGCAATATGAACTTCAGGGAATTGTGCATTTGCTGTAAAACTTAAAGAACTTACTAAGAAAACCGACACTAAAACTTGTGAAAGTAGTTTCATTATACTAACCGATCTTTTATTGAATAATTTTCATTTTGTAGTGATTTTTTTACAATTAGTTCACCAAGTAATCCAACGGAAACTAATTGTACTCCGACTATAATTAAAGCAACGCCAAACAACATTAAAGGTCTGTTACTTAAAGAGATATTGTCAATAAACCAAGATAAGGTTAAATACCCATTAATAGTAAAACCCGAAAGAGTAAACAAAGTGCCAATAGTTCCGAAAAGGTGTAGTGGACGTTTAACATACCGGGTTGTAAACAACACTGTTAATAAATCTAAAAAACCTTTAAAAAAACGGCTAAATCCGAATTTTGAATAACCATACACACGTGGATGGTGTTGAACGGGAATTTCCGTAACTTTGAAACCATCCCAATGGGCGAGAGCTGGTAAATAACGGTGCATTTCACCATAGACTTCTAAAGACTTTACAACTTCTAATGTATACCCTTTTAATCCACAGTTAAAATCGTGAAGACGTACTCCACTCATAAGTGAAGTAATATAATTAAAAAACCTTGAAGGGATTGTTTTACTAATAGGGTCATGACGAACTTTTTTCCATCCAGAAACTAAGTCGTACCCTTCTTTTAATTTAGAAAGTAAATTCGGCAATTCTTCAGGAGCATCTTGTAAATCTGCATCCATAGTGAAAACATACGTACCTGTTGCAAGTTCAAAACCAACAGCTAGAGCAGCAGATTTGCCATAATTTCTTCGAAAAGAAATTATTTTGATATTCGAATTTTCTTCTTTTTTTTGTTTAAGAACTTTTAATGAAGAATCTGAAGAACCGTCATCTATAAAAATAATTTCATATCTGTCATCAGCAAGTGTTGTTAACTGAAAAACTAACCTCTGAATCAACTCCGGAAGAGATTCTTCCTCATTTAAAAGAGGAATGACTACTGATAAATCTATTGTGTTTTTTATTTCCACAAAAATGGTTGTTATTGTTTTATAAATACCTTAGAAACCACATCGTCTGAAGAATTAACTATACGCACAAAATATGTCCCTGAAGGCAGTGCAGTAATATTTATAGTAGAAATATTATCACTTACAGAAGGAACAATAGAAACAATTGTTGTTCCTAGAATTGTTTGAATATCAACAGACTTTACGTTTTGAATATGACGAACAAACAACATATTTGACGCAGGGTTTGGATAAATATCATTTGATATATTTTCTTTTGTTTCAGAGACTGAAACTATTGGCTTGTTTTTTAGTACAACTCTGTAGTTTTCAGTAAACAAAGTTGATCGGACTGAACTTTCTTTCATCATATCAGCTAAGACTACATTTCCAAATCTGTCTGCTAACTGGGCTGATTCAAATCTATCTTTTCCATCAATTTCCCATAAAAAGTCAACATAAGGTCTGTCACTTGCACATAAGGTAATTGAATAAATATTTTCTTTATTAGGGTTATACGTAAATGGTCTAAAATCTGAGTAGGTCCAAAATGATCCCCAAACACCAGGCGAACCATCGGGTTCTCTAAAAGCAGCGTGAAAATTATTTGAACAAGGAGGATGAAAATTTGGAATGACATTTTCGCCAATTCCTTCATCGAGACTATCTGTGGCATTAACATCTAATCCACATGTTATTGTGATTGGAATACCTAAATTGTCCTTCATTGTCAAACGAACCTGTGACCGTTGAGCAAGCAAGGTGAAAGGTATCGAAGACAATACTAAAGCTAGAAAAATAGAAGTAAATATTTTCATAATAGGTAAATGTACAAATAAAAATTGAAATGGGCAACAACAAGGTTGCCCATTTCAATAAATGAAGATTCTCAGAAAGAGAAATTATATTCTTATCGAACGATATTTACAGTACTTACTGAAACATTATTGTTCGAGAAGATTTTCATTAAATACTGACCAGAAGGCAATGAATTTGTAGTAAATGGTACTGAGTACGAACCAGCATTATATACTGCATTTACAATTGTAGCAACTTCTTGTCCCATTGTGTTATACAATTTAACATATACAGAACCTGAAGCAGGAACAGTAAAGTTAATAGTTGCACTAACATCAAAAGGATTTGGGAATGCTATAACACCAAGTTCAAGACCAGCTCCATTAGCTGGAAGTAGTTTCACATATTCTACAGAAGCATCGTTGATAACAATAGATGGATTTGAAGAAGAAAGTGAACCTAATATTCTACCAGTAATTGCATCTACAGCTGTATATGCATTATTCGTATTTTCGATGCTTAATGAAACAGGATATTTCACAGCTTGGAAACGAATAACAGGAGTTTCGATATTTTCTACATATTTATTAGTAGTAAAACGAAGATCAAACATTTGAGATGGAGGTACAGGTGGCATAGAGAATCTGTTTAATTTAGCAGATTGATCTTTTGACACATATAATTCCGCTTCTTTTTGATTTACATCACGTAAAACTAATTTTGCAGAAGAAGACAATACTGAATTCTTTTCATAATCTACAGTTGGAACTGTTGCTTTACCTGTGGGAGGTAATTTAACAGCATAGTATGCAATTGTATCTGCATCTAACCAATATCCACGACCAGGGAGTAATTCTGTAACTTCTTTGTAACCACGGTTAGTTTCGTAACCAAATACACCAGAGCGAATCATTCCTGTTGCAGGAATTGGAATGTTTTGATATTCTGAAAAGTTGATAAATTTAATATGAACTGGCTCAGAAAGAGCACCAATTGTGTTCCAACCAGGAAGAATACGCACTTGATCAGTTGCATTAATTTCAGTTATACGAACACCTTGGAAGTTAATGTCGCGGATGGCTCCGAATAATACGAAGTAGCCAACACCAACTTCAAGATAGTCAACAGCATTGTAAGTATTACCATTGAAAATAAATGGTTTGTTAAATGCATTTGGATAAACTGCCCCATAAAAATTATTAGATGGACGAACAGGTAATGAAAGTAAATTCCAACCTTGTTTAATGATAGGCTCATTGTTTTCGTCAACAAAACGTAATGTTTTTGGCGGAGTATATTCAATTACAAACGATGTAATACGAGCATCCTGAATTGTATAAGAACGTCTAGTTCCTTTAACACCAGTTCCCACAACAGTGGCAGTTCTCATATTTTGTGAGAAGATTTGTCCACCAAGAGTATCTCTTAAGAATAAAGAAGAACCTGTTGGAAAATAACCTTCGTCCCAAGTAATAACGATTCGATCATTCAAGTTGAAACCTCTATTGAAACGACAATAGAAACGTAAAGATGAAGTTGTATCGTATACACTACGGATATCGCGAGATTTATATCGTTCAATTCTATTAGTGTTGTTATCTAAAGGAACATCACCAAATCCAAAAGGTACAGAATCTGCAGTATTGTTAAAATTACGTAATTCTGGATTAAACCATCTAGCCCAGAAAGAATCTGCTGGAGGGAATGGTCCACGGTAACTGTACTCACCAAACAATGAATCAATTCCAGTAGTAGCTCTAAAGCCAGTTCCAAAAATTAACCTTGTAGGTACTAAAGATGAATTACCTTGTTGAGAACCTTGTTCCAATTCTAATGGAATACCTTCAGCTTCAGATTCACGACCAGCTTCTTGGTTCATATCCAAGTTAGAATATTCTTCTAAAGGATTTCTGAAATGGAAGAATTTAACTTGAAGTTTAACTCTACCATTTTCCAAATCACCAGATGAGAAATAAATATTTCCAACGTACATACCAGTTCTTTCGGCTTGATTATTACGCATGTCTGGAGTTCTATTTATTTGGATTTCTAAACCAATTTTTTGTTCTTGTGCATTTAAAGAAGTATTGTCCCAAAGAGAAGAAACTCCTAAGAGACCATTATCAATAGATGGAATAACACTATCACGAGTGGCAACAGGAATAGGATTAGGTAAAATAGTTGCACCAGCAGTGTTATTAAAAGAACGAATTCTCAACCAAGGTGTATCTGTAGATACACGCAAATTAGTTACACGAGTATTTGGAACCTCATTACGAACCATAATTCTAGTCGCAGGAGTTGTAATGTTTTGGTTATTGAAATTACAGTGAATTGGTTCAATTAATTGCCAATCTGTTTCTGAAAATTTATTGAATTTATGAATTTCCGGTAAAAATGGAGTTAACGGATTTAATTGAAGATCCCTAATTTCAGATAAATTATCAGTAAATGCAAGAGTAGGATAATCTGTATAAGGAACCATCCATAATGTACCAGGTATACTTGGGAAAGATGCAAAAGCATTTCTTACTGATTGTGGTACGTCTGTATGATCTATCCCAGACAATCCACGGAAAGTAGTTCTTTCTAACTCAGCACCTAAAGCAGGATTATCTGGTTTTGGTACTGGTAATCCAAACTGAACATTTTCAGGATTGTTTCTTGGACGTGATGGGAAAGGTAATAATGAAACTGGAGCAGTAGCTACGTTATAACGTACTACAAAATCATTATACATCAATGAATCATTTGAGATCATTAACATTGTTGGTACAATGTTAGGAGAAGATTCATTTTTCTTGTAACGGAATTTCATATATACAAGTGGTAAAAACTCACCACAAGTAGTTAAAAGAGGTTCAGCTGAAGAGCCAGCAATCATAACTCTTTTACCACGAATTCTACGGACACCATCAAAAGTAGATGGATTTGCACCATTATCAGGACTGTATGCCTGATAACTACGAGTATACGTAGTATCGTTCATCACATCTGCACTTAAAGTAAAGTGTTTAGCCATCGATACTGTGTCTTGTGGACGAGAACCAAAACGTTGTACAGAAATAAATTCAAATTCAGAACTATCGAACTGAACTTTAAATTTAAAACTGTAAATTGGTAATACAGCTAAAGCAGGATTAGTTAAGTCAGAAACCCATGAGTTTTCAATAAACACAGGAACCAATACTTCACGGTTAGCTTCACCTGTTCTAGATGGATACAAACGATACAAACCGCTTGGGTAAATACGTTCGCCATCAGCTTTACTGCCCATAATTAAACTGAGCTCAGGTAGTTTTGGTGCAATATCTCCGCAAGGTGTCACAGCAAATACATCCTGTGCTTTAAACCCGAGAATCCCCACCAAAATGAGAAATGAAAGGAGCAGTTTACTCGCAAAATACGAATACTGTTTTTTCATAAATGTCTCCGAATACTGTTATTAATTGTTAAATATATATTTTAAAATTGTTTCTGTTTTGTTTTCATATTGAACCTTTATAATATATGCACCATTGGGCATATTATTAGTAGGTACAGCGTGAACTTTTTTTAAATCATACGATTCATAAATAGAACTACCTATGAGCGAATAGATCTGAATTGATTTAACTGAAGCTTCAGTATTATTTGAGACAACAAGAATACCATTATTTTGATAAATTTCAATAGTTGATTTACTTTGATTTTGAACTGAAGTAATAGGTGGTTTATACCTATGCTGAATCAATATTGAAGATGTATCATTTTTGCTTACACAATCACAAGTTGTTAAACTTTTGCTCCAAGTAAAAACTTTAAAGCTGTCAGTTATAGAACCAGTGGTTGTAACACTACAACTACCATTGGCTAAAATGCCAAATGGAATTGATGTTTTATAGTCAAAGAACCAATTGAAAGAATCAATTTTAGTTAACTCATACTCATTTGAATGTAACGAAATAGATGAAAATGGAAAAAGTGATTCTTTTTCTATTCTAAAATAAGTTCGTATCGAATCTATTTTAGTTTCACTACCACTAACTACCTGAAATGGGATGTTTGTAGTTTGTATAGAATCAACTTGCGTTGTATCTGCAGACCCTACTACAGTTGACAAATTTCTTGATACTTTAAATGTAGATCTTGCTACGATTGATTTGTTTCCAATCATCTCTTTGGTATTTGAAAAGTTAGTAGCAATACCTTTTTTGAACTCTTCGTTAAAATATGCTTTTGCATATATCGAGATGCTATCATCACACTGTACTTTAGATTTAAGTTGTAATCGTACTAGGGGCAAGTTACCAGCTAACAATTTCAAATCAGAATTTCCAGCTTCTATATAAATCGTTCTAGAGCCAGGATCATATCCTGCCGAAGTCAAAGTATTTGAACCACCACCTAAAGTAGCGTTAAAAACAACTTCTCCAGTATACTGAAGTTTTGATGTATCAATAGGAATTGTTATTTCAAAGAACACTAAACTGTCTGCCATAGAAACATTACCAGCCGATATTTCAATTAAAAGTAGTTTTTCAGAATTCCCACAATAATCGAATGTATCATTTTTTAAACCACTGACTATGTTAATCTTTAACACACTGTCAATTTCAATTCCGTAGATGGTACCAGTTAAAAAAACTGGTACCATTACGAAAAACATAATCAGTCTAAACATATTACTTGTTTAAGATAACTGAACGACTTGCAGAAGTTCTGTCACCATCAACGCGAATGAAATAAATTCCATTACTTAAAGATGCGCCAGATTGGTTAGTACCATTCCACTCAAGGTTATAAACACCAGGTGTCATCCAACCTTGTTGAAGAGTAGTTAATTTGTTTCCAAGTTGATCAAACACTGAAACTCCATAGTTGCCAGCATTTTCAATAGAAACAGATACAATTGTAGTTTGAGTAAATGGATTAGGTGAATTATTTACACCAAATACATTTTGTAACTGAGATGCTAATTCAATGGAAACTGAAGGGACTTCATCTTCGTTGAAAATAACATTTTTAGCTACAGCCATTGCGTTTTTACTTATAAGGGTAATATAAGCAACTGGCTTGTCAAAATCAAATGAACCGTTACCAACAACAGCTACACGATTGTTGTTAAAAGAAGCAACAACTGTGTTATTGATTGTTTCAATTTTTACAACTTCAGCATTTTCAACATCAAAAGTTGTAGCAAACAAACGTGAATTACCATTTAAGTAAACAGGTACTTTAAATGTATTAGCATTTACAACTTCAGAATTTATCAAATCAATTGTAGTTGCATTTGAAACTGCAGAAGCTTTTCCAGAATTAACTATACTATCTATCAACCAAGGAAGTGTAGGAACTGTTGATTGTAAATATCCAAGAATTAAGGCAGCATCAAAAGCATTTGCTTCATAATAAATTTCTGTAAATGGATTAGTGATACCTACTGGAAGTGGTCCTTCGCCTATACCATTTCTATCAAAATTAACATTTCTAAATGGCATAAAGTTTTTCGTAACAACGTTTCCTGCTTTTGTAAAGTAGTAACGACCGTTATGATTAACATCAGCATAAAATGCTTGTCTTCTGTAAACTGAATCTAAACGAACTCTTGATGTTTCAGATTTTAAGATAGTGTGTATGTCTGCGAGAGTTACATATCTGTTCTGTTGATCTCTGAAACCAAAATGTCTTTGTCCAGGTGCTGTAGAAAGATCTGGATCTCCATTACCCCATTCGTTAGAAGAGAACTGACGAACTCTAGGAACAAAACGGATAATTCTAGCATCACCACCAGAAGGTTTCCAAGGGAAAGTTTTGGTTGTATCAGTTCCTGAAATTGCAGGATTGTTGTACATTAAACCATTGTAGAAATCAGCAAAATCATTGTTGAATCCTAATCCACCTTTTAAACCAACTGTTGCTCCAACATAGTTACCATTAACTACAGAAGAAGAATCATTTCCACCAACTTGGCCATACCAAAACTCAATTTCACCTTGAAAATTATCAAGAGCATCTCTACGGCGTTCAATCAAACGAATTTGAAAGTTAGCAACAGATTGAGTGTTATTAGTATCTTGTACGTTTAAATCTTTCCATTGAATGATAAGCATTCTTCGAGGGTCTTGAATTGGATTACAGTTAAAATCTGTTTCAGTTACAACAGAATACGAAATACTTGATTTAGTATATCTATTTGTTGGAGAAACTCTATCTCCAAGAATTCTATAATAGTGATTACCCCAGAAAGGTGCGGCAACAAAGTTTGGATATGTTGCAGAATTAATAAATAGTCCTCTAGGGTCACGTTGTCTTTCGGCAACTGCACCAGGTTGAACGTTGTCAAAAGAGACAAACCCATTCACGCTGATCCAAATTCTATTAACACGTAAACCACCGAAGTCAAATTTAAAGCCACTATTAATCGTACTCAACTCTAATGGGAAATAACCATCGTTTCTATCTGCTACAATTGTATTACCGGCTAAGATTCTGTAGAAGCTAGATGCAGGAATTACCGTTGAAGGTCCACATATTTCTGTGTAGATCTTGTTAGTAATAACTACTGGTGGTTCAAAATCCGCAAAGATTTGAGCTTCGGTGTTATATGTAGTTGCAAACATTGCTATGAATGTTGCAAGTACAAAAAACTTTAAGCTGTTCATATATATCTCCGAATTTTTATAAAAATGCATAAAAAGTTATTTAAATATAGGGGTGGAAATTCCACCCCCATTGATGTAACTCTCTTATCGAACAAACATAATTTGTTCAACAGTGCTTACAGCTCCTACAGTCAACTTAATTGTATACATTCCATTTGCAACTGAGAATCCATTTGCAGTAGTTCCATTCCATTTAACTGAGAACGAACCTGCAGAGTGATAACCATTTGCTAATGTAGCAACTGTATTTCCTAAATTATCAAATACTTGAACTGTTGCATTATCACCAGCTGGAACGCTGTAATTAACAGTAGTTGTAGCATTAAATGGATTTGGATATGCTTCTACAGAAAGTAACGTTTCATTACCTCTTGGAGTTTCTACTGAAGTAACTCTAGAGAATGGTTCGTAACTAATTACGAATCCTTCAATTTCATCACGAGTAACCAAGATTGTAATTTCATCACCTAACTCAGTAACTTGGATTGATGCTGTTCTATTGTTAGAATCTCTTGCATCAGCCATGTGTACAAAGAATATATTTCCTTGAGAATTTCTATCTTGGATAAATAATCTTCTTAAAATAGGAGTTGGTCTGTTTTTCAATTCTAAGTTAGCTTTAATTGCTGCTGCTTTTGACCAAGTAATTCTAATTGGGAAGTAATCGGCATTTAAACCAGTTACACCACCAACTTGGAATCTAGCTTTGAACAAATGTTCTTTCGCTTGTTGATCAGATTGAGGAACAGGATATACGTTACGAACAATTCCATTTACATTTGGTAATGTCCAACGAGCATCGAATACATCATTGTTAGGAATTGGAGGCAATTCATATTCACAATGATTTTTGTCTAATCTACCAAAGTCATCACCTAAACCAAGATTGAATAAATCTCCAGTTGTAGTTGCGGCTGTGTTTGTCGATGCTCCAAAACGTAATGTTTGAGATGCACCTTTATTATTAGTAATTGTAATTGGGAAACCATACGTTAATGATTCCGCAACTGTCAATTTGTATTCTAATGTATCGAATAGTCCACCTGCATCAGTAGCTATAATAACTACATTATGTGCACCTGGAGCTAAAGTAAATCCAGTACCTGCAACAATACTTACTGTTTGTTGACCTAAGAAGTTAGCAGATTGACCAGTAACTTGAGTAGGTTGAACTGTTAAACCAGCTGGTTCAACAACAGTAAAGCTAATTGTTTCTGTTTCGAATTTAATTCTATTTAGATCTTTATCAAAGATTGTAATATCTTCTCTGTAAGAAGCTAATGAATCTGTGTCGATACAACGAACAACTGGAGCATCACCCCATTCAGGAGCATGGTTTGTTGAACGAATTGATAATGGAATTTTAACAACGTGAGTTAAACCACCTTGATCTTTAGCCATTACAGTAATTGTATCTATATTTCCACCAATTCTTGGAGCATCGTTTGTATCTAAGAGATCATACGATGGAGTACCAAATAAGATACCACTTCTAACATTGATTTTCAACCAATTTGGAGTGTTAGCTGTACTTGTTAGATCATCCCAATTTCCAGCTTCCCAGAAATGAGCATCTTTACGTACACCTAATTCTGGCTCATAAAACAGTCTAAAACTATCTAAAGAGCCCCAATTTCCAGAATTATGATCGAATGCTTGAATTCTAATGTTAGAATCTAATGTAGGATTGTAATCAAAATCTTCAACTGCTTCAGGAATTGAAGTAGTAGAGATACGAGGAGCAATATTTACTATAATTCTTCTAGTTAGGAAGTTAATTCCTCCATGACCATCATTTACAGCAACGGTTACTAAAGTATCAAGATTTAGATTTCTATTAAATGTTTGAGAATTTCTAGGGCGCAACAATGTAAATGTTTCATTTGCAGGAACACGTACATTAATTCTACCTCTCAACACAAATTGTGTAAAAGTAGTATCGAAATCAACTGGCGCCTGATCTTGTTCAGGATTAATGAATTCTTTTCCATAAATATCTGCCATCCAATTAGGACGAACTTGACTTACGTTGTTATCAACATTAATTGTATCACCAGAACTAATTGCACCAGATGCAAATGAGTAAGATGTTCTACCATACGGGAAATTCCAATTTAACTGAGTTCCTTGTAATGTAGAGAATCTTCCACTTGCCGCTAGAGAATCTTCTAATTCATCATTTGTATTAACATCTGTTTGGAAACGAAGAACACTATCAACAGCAACGTTTGCAATCCATAATCTGAAACCAGATACAGGATCACCCGCAACATTGTAAGTAGCAGGAACTGATAATTGTTCAATGTCCAAAGGAGACCCAGCATTTGAGAAATTGAAGTTTCTAGTTGCTGGTTGGAATGAATTTGCTCGTAATACGAATTGAGGAATACTATCAATTACGAAGATTCTCACTGTATCACGTACAGTTAAATTTCTAGCATAATTTAAAGTATCTTGTTGTAAGTAACGAGAATTATTTTTGTCATAAACAGGAACATTAAAGAATGACCTGAATACGTTTGCATCCACTCTTGCGATAGTATCTAATTGAAATGATTTGACAGTTCCGTCCCAAGCAACATACGAACCAGTTTGTGTAGCTGTAAATTTACTTGGAGGGAAGTTAGTAGCACCAACAATTAGACGCTCGCCACCTGGAACTACGAATGGATTAATTGGCGTACCAAATAATTCAACCCAACCATTAGCTCTGTTATATGTAGTTGCAACGTTATTTCTCGTTGTATCAGCTTTTAACCAATAAGAAAGAGCATTTGAATTTCCACCTACAGGAACCCAACTATAATCTAAGCGTGGGAAATGAACAGGTGTAATGATTGAACGTGGATCCCAGAAATTATTTGTATCACGTGCAGTAATGCGCAACACTTCATTACGAGCGTTAGCATTATAGAACTGTGGATAATCTCTGTCTTCTACTACAAATATACTTTTTCTAAATTCAGGAACGATAAAGTTAGTTAAAGAGTCTACTGCACCAGTAAAACGTGGAGCTGGAGTAGATTCAGTAATAACAAAGTCAATACCTTTATTTCTTGCACTGTCAACACCTTCACGACGTAAAACTGAACGAGAGTTAATGTGTACTTGATCACCGGCACTAACAGCTAAAGCACCATATCTTTGACCAGCAAAGTATGTAACTTGGGCTCTATTACCAGGAAGATTTTGACGTGTTAAATCTAATGATGGCTGATTAGAATATGGTGTAAAGCCATTTAAAGAAGCTGAAAGAGCACCTAAGTTCAATTGATCAGCGTCATATTTACGACCTTGTAAAACACCATTATCTTCTTTTTCAGCAGATAACAATTCAGTCAGAATTGCATTTATACCAGCAGGGAATACACTTAAGCCTTCAGCAGCCAAACGAAGTCTTGTATCACTTCTATTTGTTGAATCGGGAATTAAATCTACTTTTCCTCTTAAAATTTCACTACCTTCAACAAGTTGTTTCATGTTTACACGAATGAAATCACCTGTAGTAACGTTAATTACGAAGAATACTGATTCATTTGCATATAAAGGATCATCGTTCGTTACATCTGCACGATTAATTGTTGACCAGTTATAATTTGATTGAGATTCTAAATAAAGTGGATATCCTAATGGATGAACTAATCTACCACCAAGTGATTGACTTGAATAGCGAGTATCAAATTCACGAGAAGCCCACTCAGTTTGTAAGGTTGTTAAGAATCCGTATTTACCTGTTGAATCTACATAACGAGTATCGCGTGTAAGACGTTTGATAACCTTACCGTTAGATGGTTTTGTAGCATCAGTATACATACGTAAACGTGGAGGAATACCTACTGCGAAATCTTCTATAGGAGAAAGACGTTCGCGAGAGTAATCTGCAACCTTAATATCTGTATTTTTATCGAAAATGTCATATATATGACCAGAAAGCAATAAACGTTCTGGTATTGATACTGGATTAACAGCATCTTGATTATTCCAAGAAGCATTTAAGTTAGGAATTGGAGTATAAGTCCAATTAGGAACTTTACCTGCACGCTCGAATGGTCCTTGAGTTTGTTTAGTTCCGTCAGTAGCACCACGAATAAAGCTTAACTGATTAGTTCCACCGTTTGTAGTGTCATAATCAATAAAGAATGTTTCTTGTGTAGTACTATCAACAATGTTTCCTAAGCCATTGTAAACATATTGTTTAATAATAACTTTAGCTTCTGATTGACCCCAGTAGTTACCACGAAGTGTATCAACACCACCGAAACCAACACCTGTAGTACCAATTAGAGTACCTTTTGAATTTGGAGCATCTGGAAGACGAACAATAAAGCGAGCTTCATTCTCATCTATAGTATTACCAGCTTCGAAAGAACGGAACGAAGGAACTGGACCTATTACTTCACCATAGAAAACAGCGCCAGCTAAATCGCTTGAAGCAGGATTTAGATTTGCAGTGTCACCTTGTTGAGTAACAACATTTACTAGGTAAGGACCCGTAATTGCATTTTGATTTTTACCAATATTTGAAGTTGCAATGTTTTGAGAAATCAAAGAACGTGCAAAGTTTAAACGTAGGTTATAGTTATCAGAATAGATAGCTGCACCAGTCCAAGCATCGTTACCTTGAATACGTACACGATTAAAGAATATAGAGTCAACTCTCATATTTCTATTCGTAGTTACAGAATCAAGTACATAAATTGCTCCACCAAGACCAATACCGTTTTCACGTAAAGGTAAACCTGGGTGAACTCTTTTAACATCTCCAAATTGAGTATTTCCTGAACCTAGTTGAGTAGGATCTGGATTAGTTTCAGCTTGATTTTCAATGAAGCGAGTTAACATTCTTGCATCAGCAGTTGTAACTGTTTGACGAACAAACACAGAGTCAACTGATTGATACGCTATTGCTACACCGCGAGTACCTAATGAATACGTTACATTGTCAAGATCAGAAAGGAAGTATCTGTTACCAGTTACATTTGGACTAATCATTGCTATCGCACCACCATTACCATTATAAACGATGTTATTCAAGAAATGAGAACCTTTTACAAGGTTGAAATCTGCATTTATAGAATATATTGCTCCACCACCACGTACTATTTCTTTATCAGAAGCAGTTGCGTTAGGAGAAGAAACCATGTTACCTTGGAACGTAGAACGAACTAATTGTACATATCTATCATTTTGAGTTAGGCCTCCAGGAGGGATATTAATGCTTATCGCACCACCAGATAAACCAGCGGTATTGTTGCGATAAATTACATTATTATCGTATCCAAGATTTATATTTTGAACAACTCCACCACCACCAACTGAAGCTAAGTTACGTTTAGTGTAAACTGCTCCACCGTGTACGATGGCACTATTGTTTTCGAATAAAATGTTTCTACCGTATTCACGAACACGTAGAATACCAATTAATCCACCCGTAGCAACGTCAAAACCACCAATAATTGGAGAAATCTGTTTGTCAACGTTTCCATCAACATAAATTGCTCCACCAGCACCTGAAGTGTTGTTCACAAAGTGAGAAACAACTTCACGAGCTTGACCAGTAATGTCTTCACGCCCACCACGAACTTGCAATCTACCTTGAGTGTTAGAAGCGTATATTGCTCCACCCACTGAATAGAAAGCTTGACTAACATTATTTTGGAACGGAGCGTTTGTACTATTTGATTCAAAAGTACCAGCTAACGTTACCGATGTATAATTACCAACATACAAGGCTCCACCACGTGCACCAGGAGAGGCTGCATTTGATTGAAGATTTCTTGCACGGTTGTTTGTAAAGTTTAGTGAGTCAGAATTTGCAAACACACGAATTTGATTACCAACTCTAATAGAGTTATTAATACCCAAACCAACTTCAATTTTACGGCTTTCATCTCTACCTTCAATTGACATTGCTCCACCAAATGCTTCGTTACCCCAGGCTCTTGGAAAAGTAGCCGCTTGATTTAATAAATCAGAAATAACTTGCACTGGAGGATTCCCAACAGTTTGAATACCATAATTTGATAATAATACTTCGTTATTTTCAAATGTAAGATTACGATGACGACCTAAGTATGTTCCAACACGGGCATCATCAACAGATTGACGATTGCCGTCTGTTAAAGGCTCTACTAATGTAGTATCAACGTTATCAATACGAATGATTGAAGCATTAACAGCATTAGGTTGACCAGTTTGGTTGTCAGTTAAACTTGGATTTTTATTAGCTTCATAGAAGCCTAAAGGAGCTACGTCTACTGGAGGATACACTCCAACACCAGACATAGATTGTTTCAACGCAAGAGCTCCACCTTTACGACGTGCAAAGTTATTACGGAAAGTACAACCAATTAACCATGTACGAGATGAGAACGAAGTTATCGCTCCACCTACACCGTTAGATTCGCTGTTGATTGCCGCATTTAAGTTTTGCAACGCAGTAGGGGTTCCACCTTGCGTATAAATTGCTACTCTATCAACTGTTGTGTCTTTTCTAAAGTTTTGGAACACACAATTTCTAAAGAAAGCACTTCTTGAACCAGGAAGCACAATAATATGTCCCCATTCATTTGAAAAGTTACCAACTGGTTGCCCTACAAATGTAATAGGTGCAGCAGTAACATTTACTGAATTTCCATTACCTCTTCTATAGGTAATTGAACTGTTGAAGCCCGCCTGACCAATTCTTGAAGCAGCATATAACAATGCTTGCGCAGGAGTGATTGCGTACTCACCAACATTGATCGTATTTGAATTGACCAAGCCTGATGGGGCTACTTTTAAATTAAATACAACATCTCTCTTTGATGGAGAAACTGTTGCATCGTTTGAAACTACACTAGTAATAACACCTAGAGAATAATAGTAATCTAAAGTACTATAATTCCAACTAAAGTTAATACTTTGTGGAGTAATTGCTGAATTGAACGAAGCAGATAATGTACCATCTGCTATGATTCTGCCACCAACGCTATCGATAAGTCTTCCGTTGGGGAAAAACTCAATTCGAGTTCCCGGCTCTATTAGAAGCGTACCAGCAACGGTTAAGGAACCACTTATTCTGTATACGGTATCTTTCGTAAACACGCGAACGTCTGTTGAGTTAATCCTCCCGGAAACATCCAGGGTTGGCACCTGCGCATGGACTATCTGTACCACAGATAGAACTGACACAAGAAGGATTAGACCTAGACGAAACCAAAGTTTCATGCTACCTCCAAAAATACAAAAACACTTAAAATTATTTATTTGAATCATTTTTCTTTATTAAACCTATGTATCGGTAACTGTTCCTTAGTCAATAATTGTGCCAAGCCTTGCCAAACCTGCTTTTGATTCGCCAGCATATTCGGTTTGTGCATACTTGTTTACTATTTCTTTATACTGACTGACAGCGTCTTCTTTCTTTGAAAGCTTTTCTAAACATATTGCAGAAAAGTATAAGAATCTTGCTTTTGAGACATCGTCTTGTGCAAAGGCTGATGCCTTAATGTAGTTTTCTGATGCTTCTGCTAAATTATTCGAATGCTCTGCGATTACTCCGAGCCCAGCAGTTGCTCCAGCTTTTACTATTTCCGATTCTGAACCATTTGCTATTTCGAACATTTTTTTGGCTTCTGCATAATTTTTCATATTCACATACGAAATACCCGCATAATATGCAGCTGTTTTCCCTGAGGGAGTACCGCCATATAGATTCGCAATTGTTAAAAGACCTTGAATTGACTCACCTCGCATTTGGGCATTTGGGTCTCCATTTAAGGCTCTTTGATAGTCTCCTGCTTCGTAATACGAACGCACTCTTGATAGAGCTAAAGATGCTTTGTCAGCATTCCCTTTGTTCATTGATTGCCAGTAGAATACACCGGACACAACTACTAATAACACAACAACTACGACAGCGATTTTTCCAACTGTTGTTTTCAAAAAGCTTACAATTTGGCTATCATTTGAATTTTCTATTTGATCTGCAACTTCTTCAGATTCTTGTTTTGTTTCTTCCGTACTCATAGTATATTGTTATATAATGTATGTGTAAATTCTATTTTTTCGTTTCCTTATACTTTTGGGTATAACTTGCAAATATAGCTATATACAAGCAAAATTCCAATTAAATTGGAAAATTACTTCCTTTTTAGTTGGAATTTATTTCTACCTTTTTAGAAAAGGTTGTAATGACTGTGTAAAAGCAAACTTACACTGTCAAGTTTTCTTTACACAGATGTGTTAGTAGTTTACAGTTTTTTTAACTGCAGCAATTATATCCTCTTTATTTAGCAAAATTGCCTCTTCAAGATTTTTCGCAAAACCTACTGGGGTATCTTTTGAAGCAACTCTACCAACTGGTGCATCGAGATAGGTAAATAATTCTTCTGTTATGGTTGAAGCTATTTCTCCTCCTAAACCACCTGTTTTATAATGTTCATGAGCTACTAAGGCTTTGTTGGTCTTCTTTACTGATTCAAAGACTGTCAATTTATCCCAAGGAGCTAGTGAACGTAAATCAATTACTTCGCAATTAATACCTTCTTTTTCTAATTCTGCCGCAGCTTGTAATGAAATATGTATTGCATTACCGTAACTTACGATAGTTATATCACTTCCGGCTTTTCTAACTTTAGCTTTCCCAAATGGTATGATAAAATCATCACTTGGTTTTGAAGTTGAAGTTGGGCGGTAATTATATAAAAATTTTGGTTCTAAATAGATTGTAAGCCCTTTTGAACGAATTGCATTTCTCATTAAGCCGATTGCATCGTCAGCAAATGCTGGGCAAACTACTCTTACTCCTGGCAAATGAGCAAATATGGCGTCTAAATTCTGAGAATGATACAATCCACCTTGAATATACCCACCAGAAGCTAATCGAATGACCATATTTGGAGTGAAACCACCTTTGGTTCTCCAATAATCATGAGTACATTCTATTAACTGCTCCATTGCTGGCCAAAAATAATCTGCAAATTCAGCACCTTCAATTACTACTCGGATATCATCTCTGTATCGAGTCATTCCATTTGCTGAACCTACTATCGAATCTTCTGCAATTGGTGCATTAAAAATTCGATCATTCCCAAATTCATCTAACATTCCTTTTGGAACGTTGAAGATACCTTGTTTTTTGAATGAGGCAACATCTTGACCAAATAAGAATGTATTCGGGTTACGACGGAATTCTTCTTTTAATGCAGTGTTAATACCTTCAATAAATGTTAACTGTGGGGCATTTGGGTCTGATACAAATGAGGCTTCTGAAGTATCTTCGTATGAAACAATTGCATCTGGCAATAAAAATTCAGTATAAGATTCAGGAGTTGGATCTGGTGAAACTTCAACAATATCCGCTGCCGCAAAAATAGCTTTTTTGTTTGCTTCTTCGATGGCTTGAAGTTCTTCTTCCGTTGCTATTTTTTCACTGATAATTTTTGCCCTAAAAATTGGCAGTGGGTCACGTAACTTCATTGAGTCAATATCTTCTTTGGTTCTATACAATTCATGATTGTCTGAATTAGAATGAGATTTAATTCTATCACAATCTGCATGAACCATAACAGGACCTTTTCCAGATTTTATGTAGATAATTGCTTCTTGAAGTGCTCTATATGACGCAAAAACATCTCTTCCATCACATTCAATAATTTTTAAATTTGGAAAACCTTTAAAATTGTCTGAAACTATTTCATTAGAGGTATTTTCATATAATGGTACTGAAATGCCATATTTGTTATTTTGGATTACGAATATTACAGGAAGTTTTTCACGATCTGCGTTATTTACTGCTTCATAGTAATACCCTTCAGAAACAGTAGATTCGCCAGTTGAACAATAAACAATTTCATCGCCATGGTATTTTTTAATTGCTCTTCCTGTTCCTGATGCTTGTTGAGAGTGATTACCTGTACAAGAAGAACTATTTTGAAGACCTATTGAAATTTTTGCAAAATGGTTACTCATGTGGCGTCCACCACCTGCAACATCGCTATCTTTACTTAAACCATTTGCGATCATTTCTTCAATAGTTAATCCTACTGCTAATGATGTGATTAGATCTCGATAGTATGGGAATAAAAAATCTTTCCCTGTACGAAAAATCTTTCCCATAGCTAATTGAATACCATCGTGACCTGCACAAGAAGCATGGTATGACCATCCTTTTGCTTGTTTTAAGTATAATGCTGCTTTTTCGTCGAGCCTTCTACCTAATTGGTTTATTTTGTACAATTCTATAACGGTATTTTTATCAAATCCTGCAAAGTCAAATATATTATGAGCTATTGTGGGCATAGAAAATGTAGAGTGCATAGCGTTTGATTTAAGGCTACTTCCATTTGATTTTGCAGTAGATGACTGTTTCCGAATTGGTGAACTTTTACGCACAGTTACAGAATCCGTAGAACTTGTTTCCGTTTTTTTTGCCTTTGCCATGAGAAATTCTCCTCGATTTTCGTAATTGTTTGGTTGAAATAATAAGTTTAAATATATGTAAGCCAATTATAAGGATCATTCCCATTTTTGACAACTTGGTTGAACGCATTTTGTACTATTCTCGTTATAGGTCCTACATGACCGTCACCAACAGTTATACTATCGATTGATCGAACTGGGGTGATTTCTACAGCAGTACCTGTAAAGAAAATCTCATCTGCAGAGTATAAGAAACCACGTGGTACTACTGTTTCAATAACTTCGTACCCCTGTTCTCTTAGCATCAACGTAACAGACTCTCTTGTTACCCCTAGTAGAATAGATGAACCAACTCCTGGGGTGTACACTTTGCCATCTTGAACTATAAAAATATTTTCTCCCGATCCTTCGCTAACATACCCATTTGTATCGAGTCCAATTCCTTCATGATAACCATTTTTATTAGCTTCCATTCGGATTAGTTGAGCATTCATATAATTACCACCAGCTTTCGAAAGTGTAGGCATAGTAGAAGGAGCTAATCTTCGCCAAGAAGATACGCAAACATCTACACCTTTTTCGTGTGAATCTGAACCTAAATATACCCCCATTTGCCACGCAGCTATAATTACTTCCATTGGGCATTCTAATGGGTTAACACCTAATTCACCATACCCACGATATGCTAATGGTCGGATATAACAACTTTCTAATTTATTCTTTCGAATCAATTCCAATGTAGCATCACAAAGTTCAGAAACAGTATATGGAAGGTTTGAATGATACATTTTAACAGAATTATGCAATCGTTTCATATGTTCTTGCAAACGAAACACTGCAACACCCTTCGATGTTTTATATGCTCGTATTCCTTCAAACCAACTAGTACCATAATGTAATACATGAGACAGAACGTGAATTTTTGCATCATCCCATTGAATGAATTCTCCGTTCATCCATATAAATTCTGTTTTAGGTAATGGCATTTCGACCTCCATGTGAGAAAACAGCAATCAAGGTTTGTAATCTTGGCAATCCGTTTTCTAAATTAGGTTTGTACAAAACATTCTACACTTGTTCAAGTTTTTTACGTAGAATGTCATTTATTAATTTGGGATTTGCTTGCCCTTGGGTTTCTTTTAATACCTGCCCTACAAAAAAGCCAAATAGTTTAGTTTTGCCGTTTTTATATTGTTGGACAGAATCTAAATTGCTTTCTACTACTTCTGTTACTAAGCGTTCTAACAAAGAAGTATCAGAAACTTGCGATAAACCTTCTTTTTCTACAATTTCTTTTGCAGATTGACCTAGAAATAATTGTGGAAATATTTGTTTCGCAATTTTCGAATTTATAACATCGTCAGCTAATAGATCTACTAATTCGGCTAACTGAGAGGGTGCAATGGATATTTGGTTTATTCCAAGACGTTCTTCAGAAAGAATTCGCAGAATTTCTGTCATTATCCAATTGCTTACTAATTTAAACCTATCTTTCGTTTTTTGACGTAACTCTTTACAAGTTGCTTCGTAAAAATGGGCAGTTTCTTGCGAATCTACCAAAATTGCAGCATCGTATAAAGGTAATGAATACTCTGAAACAAATCTATACTTTTTAGCCAAGGGTAGCTCTGGCAATGTTTCTTTAATTATTTGTTTGTATTCTTCATCTACATTTATTGGAACTAAATCAGGTTCAGGGAAATATCGATAATCGTGAGCTTGTTCCTTGGTTCTCATAACCTTAGTTTTTTGAACAGATGCATCCCACAACATTGTAACTTGTGTTATTGTTCCACCGTTAGTTAACACTTCTGTTTGTCGTTGTATTTCATAAGAAATAGCTTTTTCTACATTACGAAAACTATTTAAGCTTTTTATTTCAGTTTTCGTTCCAAATTGTTCTCTACCAATGGGGCGAATGGACACATTCGCATCGCATCTGAGAGAGCCTTCTTCCAAATTTCCATCGCAAATACCCAAATACATTACAATTTGCCTAATCTGCTGTAGGTACGCATAAGCTTCAGCAGCAGTACGAATATCTGGTTCGGATACAATTTCAATTAGAGGAACACCTGCTCTATTTAAGTCGATCAACGTATCTATACTTAAATCGTGTATCGATTTTCCACTATCTTCTTCCATATGAACACGAGTGATTCCTATATTCTTAATAGTAGAATCTTCTAGTTCAACTGGAATATGACCATCAAAACAAATGGGGTCTTCATATTGACTTATTTGATACCCTTTTGGCAAATCTGGGTAAAAATAATTCTTTCTTGAAAATCGAGATTGTGAACGAATTGTACAGTTTGTTGCAATGCCTATTGCTATTGCAAAATCGACAACTCTTTTATTAAATGTAGGCAATGTTCCGGGATGTCCCAAGCAAATTGGACACACATTTTGATTCGGTTGTGCGCCAAATTCTGTTGAACAACCGCAAAAAGCTTTTGTTTTGGTTTTCAACTGTGCATGAACTTCTAATCCTATTACTGCTTCGTACATTCGTTTATTTTGCTTATTCAATTTTAAACACACGCTCTCTTTGTACACAAAGATACAAAATTCATACGTAAAACTACGTAACGGCAAGGAATTTGAATCTAATTGCAAAAAAAATTTGTTTCGTAACAAACTTTATCATATATTAGTTTCGATTTAAAAATCAAAATTGCAAAATAGTGATTTTCGTTTTCTACTTTGTAATAGCTCGATTTGTAATTCGTACTTTCAAAAGGAGTTTTTTGTCCTTTTATTTACTTGATTATTTTTGTTTTATAACTATTAAGTTGAGGTTTTTACAATGGATGAATTTTCTACGATTCCTAATCAGGGAATGGACGCTGGGATGATGGCTGGGCTGGGTATTATGAGCTTCCTTCCGATTATTGCTCTTATTGTTTTCCAAGCTGTTTGTTATTGGAAAATTTTCGAAAAAGCTGGCAGACCAGGATGGCAAGGTATTATTCCTATAGCTAATATGTATTTCTTAACAGAATTAGTTGGCAAGCCATTATGGTGGTTTATAGTTATTTTATTAGTTCCTTGTGCTAATATTGTGTTTATTATCTTGTTAAATATTGAACTTGCAAAAGCATTTGGGAAAACTACTGGTTTTGGAATTGGACTAACTTTAATTGGCATAGTATTCCTTCCAATTCTAGCATTTGGGGACGCTAGATACGTAGGACCTGCTGGTGGAAACAATTCAGGTTTCTAATCTGAAACTTTCAATTAAAGCATTTACAGCCTCAGAAAATTTTCTGAGGCTTTTTTATTTCTACTATGTATACTATCCATACTTCTTCAAAAGCAGATACAACAATGGCACGAATAGTTGTTGTTGTTACCGTAGTTTTTGGGGTTTATCTATACTTCTTTAATCCTTTAGAAGGATTATTCTACCCACCTTGTTGGTTTTACGAGCTGACAGGGCTATATTGTGCTGGATGCGGTATAACTCGGTCAACGCATTCTTTTGTTCATGGCGAGTTTGCAATTGCTTTAGACTACAATATTTTGCTTCCATTGTTGTTGGCAGTTTTTGCAATTTGGGTAGTGAAAATTGGCGGAATTCTCTTTTGGAAAAAAACGATAAAACTTACGTACAAACCTGTTTGGGTCTATTGGGTTGTCTTTGCAATTGTAGGGGGTTTCTTTTTGTTACGAAACATACCACATCCCTTATTTCAATGGTTAGCTCCGTAAAACTTTACTTTGTAATTATTACTCCTCCGCAACTATCGGGAATTGGAACTGGAGTTATTCCCATTTCAGTACAAAACTGGCGAACAGCTTCTTTCGAGCCTTTGTAATAACTATTGTTATAATCATCTATAAATATATACCCCCCTTTTTCTAAGCGTTCATAAAAGTAAACTAAACCAGCATAAATTGGTTGGTATAAATCTGCATCTAAACTTACAAAGCAAAATGTATCGTTTATTCCATCGGTTGTAGTTGGAAAAAACCCTTTTTTGACAACACATCGTTCGGGAAATTCCATTTTAGAAAGTACTAGTTCTGTGGAAGTATTGCTGAAATCTTGGGTAGATTTTGATAAGTTTTCAGCTTTTTCAAATTGAGTATCTTTCGAATCAAAGCCTGTAAACGTATCGAAAAGATATAATGTTTTTGAAGGAAACAAACCATTCAAAACAGAAGCAAAATCTCCTTTGTAAACACCCACTTCTGCTATTGACCCTTTTAGTTTTTTCGATTCTATTTCTCTTGCACATAATTCAGCAGTACTGACTCTTACAAGGTCTATATCGGTTCTTAAAATTTTGCGTTCGTTGTCGTCGTACACTAATGATTTTACTAAATAGAGACGTTTTGATCGTAGGAAAGACGAAATAAGTTTATAAAGATATCTTTTCATTTATAATTGGAGTAAAAAAAAAGAACGATTCTAACGTTGTGGAAGAATCGTTCTTTAAAATTCTTAAGACGAAAAGTCTTATTTCTTCATTGGTTTGATAGATTTGTAAAGATTGGCAACATCGTTGTTGTATTTTTCTTTTGCAGAAAAATCCATAATTCCAGAAACTACTAAAACTTTAGCATTTTTAGTTACAATTAAGTCATATCCAGCATATTTTGTTCCACCAGAACAAACGCCACCGATAGAAATAATATCCATTCCATTTACTTTGCTTTCTTCTATTTCACCAATTTCAATGTCAGGAAAAGATTCAGCTAAATCAGTACCCATTTGGTTGGTACGTCCTTCAAGTTCTTCCATAGAAATTGTTTCGAAACTTAAAGCTAATTTTTGGTCTGGAGAATGAATAATTAAATTATTTCCATCAATTTCGTGAGACCAATTCGCTGGAACTGTTAACGTTACATTTCCATATTCAAAATCAAAAGTTTCTTGAGCAAACAATGGAGTCACAGCAAGAAATAATGTCAACACCAATAAGGTGTAAAGCGTACGTACGTTCATAATTATTTAATCAAATGTAGTGATAAAAAACAAATATAGCTAATTTTAAATGGAGTAATCACAATAACGCTTTATCATAAGATATTGTTATTGGATAGATGTTTATTCAGGAAAAATTACTGAATTAACTTCGTTTATTAGAGAACTAAAATTTAGTACGGTTTTACTTCGTGGAACCGTACTAAATTTTGACAAACAGTAAGGAACTTTTACTTTATTGGAGTTATGGATTCATAGAGATGGTCTAAATCGATTTTGTATTTTTCTTTCACAGAAAAATCCATAGTAGAAGTTGCTACTAAAACTTTTCCATTTTTAGTAACAATTAGGTCTATTTCTGCATATTTAGTGCCACCTTCGCAAACTCCGCCTACAGAAACAATCTCCATTCCATTAATTACACTTTCTTCAAGCTCATCAAGCTTAATGTCTGGAAAAGTTGCCGTCAATTCTGAACCTAATTGTTCTGTTGCTTTATCAAGTTCTTCTGGAGAAATTGTTTCGAACGTTAAGTAAAGTTTTTTGTCTGGGGATTCGACAGTTAAAACATTACCTTCGATAGAATGATTCCAATTCGCTGGAACTGTTAATGAAACATTTCCATATTCAAAATCGAAAGTTTCTTGAGCAGATAATGGAGTCACACCAAGAAGCAATGTTAACACCAATAGGGTGTAAAGTGTACGTACGTTCATAATTGTTTAATCAAATCTAGTGATAAAAAACAAATATAAGTAATTTTCTGTTTCGTAATTACTTATATTAAATATTATTCAAAACTAATATATTGACTGATTTTTTTGATACGATTCACAGGTCAATTTTGATTAAAATGTGATCAAGATCGAATTTCGAAAAGTCACTTTTTTTTGTATTTTTTCAAATAACAATGAACTATTTCCTTGAATTTTCAGATATTTGTACATTATCTACTTTCAAGATTACTAATGTCTTCAACATCAGCCGTTCAGTACGTAGCCGCACAAAGCATTATGCCTTCGTTGTTGCCAAGACGATTTTCAAAGGACACCCATTATCGAGATTTGATTTATAAGCTTATTGATTCTGGAATTCTAGGGTTTTGTGTTTTTCAAGGAACAGTAGATCGAACGCAAACGATACTTTCTGAGTTACAAGCTCGAGCAGGTGGCAAATTGCTGTTTAGTGCCGATTTTGAACACGGTTTACCAATGCGATTAGAAGAAGGTGGAACTGCGTTTCCACATTCTATGGCATTAGGTGCAACAAAAGACCAATCAGTTTCTAACAAGGTTGCAACTCTTATTGCTATTGAAATGAGAGCCTTAGGAGTTCACTGGAATTTTGCACCTGTTTGCGATATAAATTCTAATAGAAATAATCCTATTATCAATATTCGCTCCTTCGGTCAAAATAAAGAAACCGTTTCGAAACATAGTGTAGAATATATTCTTGGACTTCAAGAACATGGTATCCTTGCTTGTGCTAAACATTTTCCCGGACATGGGGATACTGCAACCGATTCCCATATTTCTTTACCCATTTTACAAAAGTCTCAAGTAGAATTGCAAAACGAAGAATTATACCCTTTTATAAGGGCTATAGAAAACTCTGTTGCATCGATAATGATAGGGCATTTGGCGGTTCCTTCTTTTGATGCTTCATTGTTGCCATCGTCATTGTCAAGAATAATTGTTACCGATTTATTACGAAATTCACTACAGTATTCCGGGATTATCGTTACTGATGCTTTAAATATGAACGCAATCAAGGGGGCATATACATCTTCAAATGCAACAATTCAATGTCTTTCTGCTGGTTCTTCTATAGCACTTATTCCCGACGATCCTTTAGAAGCTCTCAATGGGCTATCAAAAGAATTAGAAAGCAATGAATCACTCTTGCAACATTTAAAGGTTGAACAACAAAGAGTAGCTGAAATTCGAAAACTATATACAATTTCGCTCCCTTCCGATGGAGAACCAATCAACCAAGAATCTCACGCAATTTATGCAATTGAAGTTGCAAAAAAAGCCTGTACTATAGTTGGGAACAAAAAATTACTTCCAATTACCCGATTTAACCATATAGCAGGGTTAGGTGTTTTGCAAGATGGTGATTTAGATCAAGGTGCTTCTTTCTTTCGTTATTTGTCGCAAGTTACAGAACAAGATACTACCTTTGGTTTTATTGATGAAAACATTTCGGATACAGAAATTGAATCATTACGAGAATCCATTGAAGATTGCGATATACTTATTGTTCCTATTTTCTTACGTGCAAAATCGTACAAGGGGACCGTTGGTGTTTCTGAAAATTTAAACGATATCATTCAAAAGTTACGAAATGGTAAACCTTTAATCACCATTCTATTTGGTAATCCGTATTTACAAGATACTATTGATTCTGATGTAACTATGTTACTTTATTCTGATTCTGAATCTTCGTTAGGAGCCGGTGCAGTGAAATTATGTGAAGAATAACTATAAATTATAAATTACTTTATGACAGACAAAATGTATTCGGCTGTTCAATCGGCTGCAGTTGTTGGAATCAATGCTTTTAAAATAGAAGTAGAAACCCATGCCGAAGCATCGTTGCCAGGTTTTACTATGGTGGGGCTTCCCGATTCAGCTGTGAAAGAATCGAAAGAACGTGTTTTTGCAGCTATAAAAAATTCTTCTATCCCACTTCCACCGCGCAGGTTCACAGTGAACTTAGCACCTGCAGATATTCGAAAAGAAGGGAGTGGTTACGATCTACCAATTGCTATAGGCATACTGTGCGCTGTAGATATTCTAATTCCATCGTTATGTGAAGACTGTTTGATTCTAGGTGAACTCGCCTTAGATGGTTCTGTGCGTCCAATTCATGGTGCGTTATCAATAGCATTAGAGGCTCCCAAATGGGGAATAAAGCGGATATTACTTCCTGAAAAGAACGCATCTGAGGCTGGGTTGATTCAATCTGGGGTAGAAGTTATTCCTATCAAATCGCTAGAACAAGCAGTAAAATATTTACGTGGTGAATTAGAAATTGAGCCTTTGAAAGAGGATATTTCTAAATATTTTGAACAACATGAAATTGATCGAATTATAGATATGACCGATGTAAAAGGTCAAGACCACGTAAAACGAGCTTTGGAAGTTGCTGCGGCTGGTGGGCATAATGTAATACTTGTAGGACCTCCCGGTTCTGGGAAATCGATGTTGGCAAAGCGTTTTGCAACTATTTTACCACCTATGACATTCGATGAAGCCTTAGAAACTACCAAAATTCATTCTGCAGCGGGAATTCTTTCTGGCGATTGTCCAATAGTTACTCAGCGTCCTTTTCGCGCTCCTCACCATACTATTTCCGATGCAGCACTTGTTGGTGGAGGTGTAGGAATAGTTCGAGCTGGGGAAATTTCGATGGCGAACCACGGAGTTTTGTTTCTTGATGAATTACCTGAATTTGCTCGTAATGTGTTAGAAGTTCTTCGCCAACCTTTGGAAGACAAACATATCACTATTTCTCGAACAAAAATGACGGTTCAATATCCTGCAAATTTCCTTCTTTTCTGCGCTTTAAATCCTTGTCCTTGTGGGAATCATGGTAGTAAAACACCTTGCACTTGTTCCGAAACAGCGATAAAAAAATATATCTCAAAAATATCAGGTCCACTTTTAGACCGTATTGATATTCATATTGAAGTACCAGCTGTTCAATATAAAGAGTTAAGTTCTACCAAAAAAGGAGAATCTTCGGAAGCAATCCGTACTAGGGTTACAACGGCTCGGAAAATTCAACAAAATCGATTTGTCAATAAACCACATTTACATAAAAATTCCGATATGGGTTCTAAAGACCTCTTAGAATATTGCCAACTCGACCCAACATCGCAAGAACTCCTCAACTTGGCAATGCAACG
>Ga0105044_10000338_pt1 | contig 56716 bp, 47 predicted proteins | sample MAT01_FD_78092 | JGI IMG/M metagenome (GOLD analysis project Ga0105044, IMG submission 78092) | Freshwater microbial communities from Lake Fryxell liftoff mats and glacier meltwater in Antarctica - MAT-01 | ecosystem: Environmental > Aquatic > Freshwater > Ice > Liftoff microbial mat | place...
CGTCGCAAGGCCCCCCGTCGCAAGGCCCCCCGTCGAAAAACCCCCCGTCGAAAAGCCCCCCGTCGCAAAACCGGAGGCCGGAAAGGTCTGATGCGTGTGCCCGGCCACCAGCACGTCGATCCCGGCCAGTGCGGCCAGCGCGGCTGCGGCATTCTCCATCTCCGGCTCGGGGAACTCGGCACCGATGCCGGAATGCGCCAGTGCCACCACCAGATCGGCCCCCGCCGCCCGCAGCAGCGGCACCTGAACCCGGGCCTCGGCCAGAATGTCGCGGGTGGTGATGTGCCCGGCGACCTGCCGGTGATCCCATTGCACCAGTTGCGGCGGCGCAAAGCCGGTGACGCCGATCCGCAGATCGTGCAGCGCGCCGTCCACCTGCAACCGCCGATGCAGGATCGTGAAGGGCGGGCGGAACGGCGTCGTCCCGTCGGCACCAAAGATGTTGGCCGACACCACCGGAAAGGTCACCTCACGCAGGATCCTGTCCAGAAACGCCAGGCCATGGCTGAATTCATGGTTGCCAAGGGTCGCTGCATCATAGCGCAGATGATTCATGGCCGCGATCATCGGATGCGCGTCGGCCGAAAAGGCTCCCTCGGCCACGAGGTCGCCCAGCGGGCTGCCTTGCACGAAATCACCGTTGTCAAACAGCAGGCAATCGGCCACTTCGGCCCGCGCCTCGGCGATCAGCCGGGCGGTGCAGGCCAGACCACGCCCCGGGCAGGGCGTATCCGCCAGATAATCCCAAGGATAGATCTGGCTGTGCAGATCCGACGTGGCCAACAGGCGCAGCCGGGCCGCGCCGGCCGGGACCGCCCGTTCGGTCACCGCCAGCCCTGCCGGACGACCCGTTGCACCTCGCCGCACCGAACCAAGACCTGCTCCCCTCTTCCCGCTCGCACTGTCCGTCAACCAGTGCCCTGTCCTGCGGATCATTATCGGATGCTTTAGGGTTTCAAGCAGCATTTCATCCGGAGGTTGCATTTAGGCCGCAGGTTGTGGCGGGGTTGCCTCGTCGCATCAGGCATGTCAGACAGCGGAACGACGCAAACGAGGGGGTGGGCATGCGCATCGCGGAAACGGTGACCTTCGGCGGGTCGGGGGTGGACCGGGCCGCGCATCTGCGCGGTGATCCGGCGGCGATGGCGGACGGTCTGGCGTCGGGGCGGGTGCTGGCCATCTGGCGCGGCAAACCCCTCGCCGCGCTGTCGGGCGGGCTGGTCTGGCTGCCCGCAAGCCATGCCGTCGCGGCCAGCGGTCTGCCGCCGGTGTTTCTGGGGCTCGACGCGGGTGTCGCCTGCTTTACCAGCGACACCTCCGCGTGGCAGCCCGCAACCGAAGCGCAGGAGGGCGGGTTCTTCGACCCGGGAGCGCAGCCGCATCCGGACTTGCCCGCCGACGTGGCATTTCAGGATCTGCGGTCGGTGATGACCCGGCTGTCTCCAGCCGAGGCGGAACTCGCGGCAACAGCGCGGGCGCTGTGCGACTGGCATGCCCGGCACCGGTTCTGTGCGGTCTGCGGCGTGATGTCGCAGCAGCAGCAGGCCGGTTGGCAGCGCCGCTGCCCGGCGTGCGGGGCGTCGCATTTTCCGCGCACCGATCCGGTGGTCATCATGCTGGTGACCCGCGGCAATCAGGTGCTCCTTGGTCGCAGTCCGGGCTGGCCTGCCGGGATGTACTCTCTGCTGGCAGGCTTTGTCGAACCCGGCGAGACGATCGAAGCGGCGGTGCGGCGCGAAGTCGCCGAGGAAGCGGGCATCCGGATCGGCGCGGTACGGTATCTGGCCAGTCAACCCTGGCCGTTCCCCGCGTCGCTGATGCTGGGCTGCGCCGCCGAGGCGCTGACCGGGGCCATCACCCTTGATCCGGCCGAACTCGAGGATGCCTTGTGGATCAGCCGCGAAGAGATGGTCACCGTGGCCGCCGGGGATCATCTCCGCATCAGACCAGCCCGAAAAGGCGCAATTGCGCAGTTTCTGATCGCCAACTGGCTTGCAGACCGGCTGGATTGACGCGACAGTCGGCGCAAAACCGCCGAGGGTCGGTCAAACGGCCCCGGCAAGGGTGAGGAAACGTCACGTGCGATTGCAGACCAAACTCGATGTCGAGGCGCCGTTGGCGTTCGTCTACCAAAGCCTCGCGGATTTCGACGGCTGGGAACGCTCGGCCATGCGGCGCGGGGCCGATGTGAACCGCACCGACAAGCTGCGCCAGCCCGGACCGGGCATGACCTGGATCGCCCGGTTCCGTTACCGGGGCAAGGACCGCGTCGTGTCGATCCGGATCGACGCGATGGATGCCCCGGGCCATCTGGCGATCTCGGCCTTCTCGCCGGTCGTCGAGGGCCGTTGCCGGATGGACCTGCTGGAACTGGGGGCCAGGCGCACCCGGGTGCATTTCGATCTCGACACCAAGCCCAAGACGTTTGCGGCCCGCCTTTATCTGCAGTCCCTGAAGCTGGCCCGCGCCCGGGTCGAGCGCAATCTGGACAAGCGGGTCGCAGGTCTGGGCGCCGAGATCGAGGACCGCTTCCGGCGCGAGGGCCGGTAGGCCCGGCGTCGCAGCCCCGCTCGGCCCGCCTGCCACAGCGGACTGCCACAGCGGACTGCCACAGCGGACTGCCGGCCCCCTAGTCCCGTCGCGGATCGGCCGGATAAACCCCGATGATCTCGGATTGCGAGGTGAAGAAGGCCAGCTCGTCCAGCGCGTTGCGCACGCCGGGGTCGTCGGGGTGGCCCTCGATGTCGGCATAGAACTCGGTCGCGGTGAACGACCCGCCGACCATGTAGCTTTCCAGCTTGGTCATGTTCACCCCGTTGGTCGCAAACCCGCCCATCGCCTTGTAAAGCGCTGCCGGAATATTGCGCACCCGGAATGTCAGCGTGGTGATCATCCGCGCCGCCCGCCGGCTGTGGTCGGCCTCGGGCGCCATCACCAGAAACCGGGTGGTGTTGTTGGCCTGATCCTCGATCTGACGCGCCAGAACCTCCAGCCCGTAGATCTCGCCCGCCAGTTCCGAGGCCAGCGCCGCCAGCGTCGGATCGCCGCGCTCGGCCACCATCTTGGCCGACCCCGCGGTATCGGCCCCGGTCAGCGCCCGCACGTTGTTCGCCGCCAGAAAATCGCGGCACTGCCCCAGCAGCACCGTATGGCTCATCGCGGCCGTGATCCGTTCCATCGGGGTGCCGGGCACCGCCAGAAGGTTGATGTGAACGCGCACAAACGCCTCGTCGACGATGCGCAGACCCGATCCGGGCAGCAGGGAATGGATGTCGGCCACCCGCCCGTAGGTCGAATTTTCCACCGGCAGCATCGCCAGCGCCGCCTGACCGGTGCGCACCGCCTCGATGGCATCCTCGAAGGTGCGGCAGGGCAGCACCTCGTATCCCGGGCGGGCCTGGCGGCACGCCTCGTGCGAATAGGCCCCGAGTTCCCCCTGAAAGGCGATGCGACCCGTCATCAAGCGTCTCCGCGGCTGATTGCCCCGCAAAGGGGCGATTGGTCGCGCTAGTACACCTTGAAACCGGCAGGGTGAAGCGGGTAGATACTGCGGCAAAGTCAGGTCACGGGAAAAGGTGCTCTATGTTCGACACGATGACTTTGACCAAGATCACCGCTGCGGTCTGCGGCTCGCTTCTGATCTATCTGTTGGGGGCATGGGCGGCGACATCCTTGTACCATGTCGGTGGCGAGGGTCATGGCGAAGAAATGCAGGCCTATGTCATCGAGGTGCCCGAGGCCGCCGTTGCCGCCGACAGTGGCGTCGAGGAAGGCCCGACGTTCGATGTGGTGCTGGCCAGTGCCGACCCTGCGGCGGGCGAGAAAGTGTTTGCCAAATGCAAGGCCTGTCACAAGGTTGACGGCTCCGACGGCATCGGTCCGCACCTGAACGGGGTGGTCAACCGTCCCATGGCGTCCGTGGCGGGTTTCGGCTACTCCGAGGCCGCCCTTGCAAGGGCCTCCGAGGCCTGGACACCCGAGCACATGAACGGCTTTCTGGAGAATCCCAAGGGCTACATGCCCGGCACCAAGATGGCGTTTGCCGGTCTGGGCAAGGTCGAAGAGCGCGCCAATGTGGTGGCCTACCTCGCCACGCTGAACTGATCGCCGGCAGCGGGGCAGCGCGTCGGGCCGGTCCACCCGCGTCTGGGCGGAACGTCCTGATCGCCGAAAGCGCCCGCCGCCCGGCGGGATTGCCCGGATGCGGTTCGGCCCGGGCCGCAAACCGCATCCGCCCGGCCCGCAGCGCCCGGCTTCACGCATTCGCAACTTGTGAGCGTTGCGCAATCTGCATTAGTTTGACCGGAATACGGCGCGGAACGAACCTGTGCCGGTAGCGGAGGTAGGGAATGATCGGACGGTCGCGGGTACGGGAAACGGTTGCAGGCCTGTTCGTGGCCGGCATGCGCTGGATGGGCACCGGGGCGCTGATCGCCGGGCTGGCGCTGATCGCCGGGCTGGCGCTGTGGGCCGGTACGGCGCGCGCGCAAGACCTGATCGTGGCGCATGGCATCTCGACCTTCGGCGATCTGAAATACCCGGCCGACTTTCCGCATCTCGACTATGTGAACCCCGACGCCCCCAAGGGCGGCGAGATCTCGGAATGGGCACCGGGCGGGTTTGACTCGATGAATCCCTACTCGGTCAAGGGGCGGGCCGCAGCGCTGGCACCGCTGCCCTACGAGACCATCCTGACCGGGGTGGCCGACGAGATCGGTTCGGCCTACTGCCTGCTGTGCACCACGCTCGAATACCCTGCCGACCGGTCGTTCGTGATCTTCAACCTGCGCCCCGAAGCGCGGTTTTCGGATGGCACGCCCCTGACGTCGGCCGATGTGGTGTTCAGCTATGAAACCTTTCTGACCAAGGGCCTGACCGACTTTCGCACCGTGTTCGCCCAGCATGTCGAAAGCGCCGAAGCGCTGGACCCGCACCGGGTAAAGTTCACCTTCCGCCCCGGGGTGCCAACCCGCGATCTGCCGCAGGACGTGGGCGCACTGCCGGTGCTGTCCAAGGCCCATTACGAAGCGAACGGTCTGGACCTCGAAGAGCAAAGTCTGACGCCGTTCCTCGGTTCAGGCCCTTATGAGCTGGAAAAGGCCGATGGCGGGGCCACCGTGGTCTGGCGGCGCAACCCGGACTACTGGGGCCGCGACTTGCCGATCACCCGGGGCACCGGCAATTTCGACACGATCCGCATCGAGTATTTCGGCGACAGCTCGGTCGCGTTCGAGGGCTTCAAGGGCGGTGCCTACACCTTTCGCAACGAAAACTCGTCGCGGGTCTGGGCCACGCAATACGACTTTCCCGCACATGCCGCGGGGCATGTGGTGACCGAGGAGCTGCCGTCGGGCACCAAGGCGAACGGTCAGGCCTTCCTGTTCAACCTGCGGCGCGAAAAGTTTCGCGACCCGCGGGTGCGCGAGGCGGTTTCGCTGATGTTCAACTTTGAATGGTCGAACGAGACGCTGTTTTACGGGCTCTATAACCGCATCGACTCGGTCTGGGAAAACTCCTGGCTCGCCGCGCCCGACACGCCCACCCCCGAGGAGGTGGCCCTGTTGCAGCCGCTGGTGGACGAGGGCCTGCTGCCCGCCACCATCCTGACCGACCCCGCCGTCATGGCCCCCGCGTCCGGCACCACGCAGTTGGACCGCAAGAACCTGCGCCGCGCCTCGGCGCTGCTGGACGAGGCGGGCTGGGTGCCGGGGGCCGACGGGTTGCGCCGCAATGCCGCGGGTGAGGTGCTGACGGTGGCCTTTCTGAACGACGACCCGTCATTCGACCGGGTGATCACGCCGTTTGTCGAGAATCTCAAGGCGCTCGGACTGGACGCGAAACTCGACAGCGTCGATCAGGCGCAGGCAGAATCGCGGTCGCGCCCGCCCAGCTATGACTTCGACATGATCGTGGGGAATGCACGGTCGGGATATGTCTCGGGGTCGGAACTCAAACAGTACTACGGCTCGGAAACCGCCGATGTGTCGGCCTTCAACCTGATGGGGCTGAAATCGCCTGCGGTGGACCGGTTGGTTTCCGTGGTGATGGCGGCCAGCACCAATGACGACCTGACAATCGCCACCAATGCGCTGGACCGGGTGCTGCGCGCCGAACGGTTCTGGGTGCCGCAGTGGTTCAAGGCGGTGCACACGGTGGCCTACTACGACATGTACGAACACCCGCCGAACCTGCCGCCCTATGCCTTGGGCGAGCTGGATTTCTGGTGGTTCAATGCCGACAAGGCCGCCGCGCTGAAGGCAGCCGGCGTGCTGCGCTGACGGGCGGGGCATGGGCGGCTACATCCTGCGGCGGCTGTTGCTGGTGATCCCCACCCTGTTCGGGATCATGGTGGTCAACTTCGGCCTGACCCAACTGGTGCCGGGCGGCCCGCTCGACCAGATCGAGGCGCGGCTGGAAGGCAGCGGCGATGCGGTCGATGCCATCGGCGGGGCAGGCGCGGACGCCGGTCAGCAGGCCGGGGCCGATGGCGGGCAGGGCGCATATGTCGGCGCGCGCGGCCTGCCGCCCGAATTTCGCGCCAAGCTGGAGGTCGAGTTCGGCTTTGCCCGCTTTGTCTGCGAACCGGGCTTCACGGGCACCCCGTCGCTCAATTCACCCGAATGCCGCAAGGAAGCGATCCCGACTGTCGAGCGGTTCTTCCTGATGATGGGCAAGTTCCTGACCTTCGATTTCGGGCAGAGCTACTTCCAGTCCAAGGGAGTGCTGGAACTGGTGGCCGAAAAGCTGCCGGTGTCGGCCACGCTCGGCCTGTGGTCGACCCTGATCGCCTATCTGATCTCGATCCCGCTTGGTATCCGCAAGGCGGTGCGCGACGGCAGCAGCTTTGACCGATGGACCAGCGGCGTGATCATCGCGGCCTATGCGATCCCGGGGCTGCTGTTCGCCATCCTGCTGCTGGTGCTGTTCGCGGGCGGGTCTTACTGGCAGATCTTTCCGCTGCGCGGCCTGGTGTCCGAAGGCTGGGACGAGATGTCGCCGCCAGATCAGGTGCGCGATTACCTGTGGCACATCGTGCTGCCGATCACCGCCTACACGATCGCGTCGTTTGCCACTCTGACCCTGCTGACCAAGAACAGCTTTCTGGACGAGATCAAGAAACACTATGTGATGACCGCCCGGTCCAAGGGGCTGTCAGAGCGCCGGGTGCTGTATGGCCATGTGTTCCGCAACGCCATGCTGATCGTCATCGCGGGCTTTCCCGGCGTGTTCGTCTCGGTGTTCTTCGGCGGTTCGATCATCATCGAAAAGGTGTTTTCGCTGGATGGTCTGGGCCTGCTGGGTTACCGCGCCGTGGTTGAACGCGACTTTCCGGTGATCTTCGGCACGCTCTTTGCGTTCGGGCTGGTCGGGCTGGTGGTCGGCATCGTGTCGGACCTGATGTATGTGCTGATCGACCCGCGCATCGACTTTGATCGTCGGGGCTAGGGCATGGCGCTGTCCCCTCTGAACGCGCGGCGCTGGCGCAACTTCAAGGCCAACCGGCGGGCCTACTGGTCGCTGTGGATCTTTGGCGTACTGTTCGGCCTGTCGCTGTTTGCCGAGGTGCTGGCCAACGACAAGCCGCTGCTGGTCAGTTATCGCGGCGAGTTCAGCGTGCCGTTCCTGCGGTTCTACTCCGAAGCGGACTTCGGCGGCGACCTGCGGACCGAGGCCAATTACCGGTCGGTCGAGGTCCGCTGCCTGATCGCGACCGGCGGGCTGATCGAGTGTTTCGACACCCCCGATGACCTGATCGCCCAGGCCAAGGCCGGAACGCTGGAGGCCACCGAAGGCTATGCCGCGGGATGGGCGCTTTGGGCCCCGATCCCCTACAGCTACAACACGATCAACGATCTGGGCGGACGGGCCGCGCCGACCCCGCCCGATGCCCAGCACTGGTTCGGCACCGACGACACGTCGCGCGATGTGCTGGCGCGGGTGATCTACGGCTTCCGGCTGTCGGTGGCCTTCGGATTGATCGTGTCGGCACTGACCTCGATCCTCGGCATTGCGGCAGGGGCGGTGCAGGGCTATTTCGGCGGGGTGACCGACCTCGTGATGCAGCGGATCATCGAGATCTGGGGCTCCACGCCCATGCTGTATGTCATCATCATCGTGGCAGCGGTCTGGCAGATGAACTTCTGGCTGCTGGTGACCCTGATGGTGGTGTTCGGCTGGATGGGTCTTGTCGGCGTCGTGCGGGCCGAATTCCTGCGGGCGCGCAATTTCGAGTATGTCCGGGCGGCGCGGGCCCTGGGGGTGCGCGACGCCGTGATCATCATCCGCCATGTCCTGCCCAACGCGATGGTCGCGACGTTGACCATGCTGCCGTTTGTCGTCACCGGCACCATTGGCGCGCTGACCACGCTCGACTATCTGGGCTACGGTCTGCCCGCCAGCCTGCCCTCGCTGGGTGAGTTGACCCAGCAGGCGCAGGAGAACCTGCAAGTCCCCTCGCTGGCCTTCATTGCGTTCTTCACCTTCGCCATCATGCTGTCGCTGCTGGTGTTCGTGTTCGAAGGCGTGCGCGATGCGTTCGACCCGCGAAAGACCTTTCGATGAACGTGCTGGAAGTGGCGGGCCTGAACGTCCGGTTCCGGCAGGACGGGCGCGAGATCCACGCGGTGCGCGATGTGTCGTTCAGGGTTGGCAAGGGCGAAACCGTGGCGCTGGTGGGCGAAAGCGGGTCGGGAAAATCGGTCACGGCGCTGGCGACCGTGGCGCTGCTGCCCGATGCGGCACAGGTCTCGGGCTCGGCGAAATACCTTGGGACCGAGATGGTGGGCGCCCCCGACCGAGACCTGCGCCGGGTGCGCGGCAACGACATCAGCTTTATCTTTCAGGAGCCGATGACCAGCCTGAACCCGCTGCACACGATCGAAAAGCAGCTTGCCGAAAGTCTGGCGCTGCATCAGGGCCTGACCGGGGCCGCCGCGCGCGCCCGGATCGTCGATCTTCTGCACAAGGTGGGCATCGCCGAGGCGGAAAGCCGGCTGGGGGCCTACCCGCACCAGTTGTCGGGCGGGCAGCGGCAGCGGGTGATGATCGCGATGGCGCTGGCCAACGGGCCCGATCTGCTGATCGCCGACGAGCCTACGACAGCGCTTGACGTCACCATTCAGGCCCAGATCCTCGACCTGCTGGCCGACCTCAAGACGCGCGAGGGCCTCAGCCTGCTGTTCATCACCCACGACCTTGGCATCGTGCGCCGGATTGCCGACCGGGTCTGTGTCATGCAGGGCGGCGAGATTGTCGAACAGGGGCCAACAGCGGCGATCTTCGCCGCCCCGCAGCACCCCTATACCCGCAAGCTTCTGGCGGCCGAACCGCAGGGCCGCCCCGATCCGGTGCCGGCCGCCGCCCCCGAGGTGCTGACGACCGAGCATCTGCGTGTCTGGTTCCCGATCCAGGCCGGGTTGATGCGCCGCACCGTGGGGCATGTGAAGGCGGTGAACGATGCCACCCTGTCGGTCCGGGCCGGTGAGACGCTGGGGATCGTCGGCGAAAGCGGGTCGGGCAAGACCACACTCGCCATGGCGATCCTGCGGCTCGTCGCCAGCACCGGGTCCGTTCGGTTCATGGGCCACGAGATCACCGGCCTGCGCGGTGCCAACCTGCGCCGGGTGCGCCGCGACATGCAGGTGGTGTTTCAGGATCCGTTCGGCAGCCTGTCGCCCCGGATGACCGCCGAACAGATCATCGCCGAAGGGTTGGGGGTGCACGGGCTGGAGCACGGAACCGACCGCCGCGCGATGGTGGCCGCGATCATGGCCGAGGTCGGGCTCGACCCTGCCACCATGCCGCGCTACCCGCACGAGTTTTCCGGCGGCCAGCGCCAGCGCATCGCGATTGCCCGCGCGATGATCCTGCGGCCCAAACTGGTGGTGCTGGACGAACCCACCAGCGCGCTCGACATGACCGTGCAGGTGCAGATCGTGGACCTGCTGCGCGACCTGCAGCGCAAATGGGGGCTGGCCTATGTGTTCATCAGCCACGATCTGCGGGTGGTGCGCGCGCTGGCCCACAAGGTGATGGTGATGCAAGGCGGCGAGGTGGTCGAGGCGGGGCCGGCGGCCCGGATGTTCGCCGATCCGCAGTCGGCCTATACCCGCACCCTGATGGCGGCGGCGTTCGGCGAGCAAAAGCCGTGAAAATCCTGTTCGTGCACCAGAATTTCCCCGGTCAATTCCTGCATCTGGCCCCCGAACTGGCACGGCGCGGGCATGAGTGTCTGGCGCTGACCGACCATGCCAACACCCGCGCCTCGGCCATCCCGGTGGCGCGCTACAAGTTCGACGCCCCCGTGATCGACAATGCTGCCACCCGTCTCGGCCGCAATTACACCATGATGAGCGACCGCGGCGTCATCGTCGCCCGCGCTGCGCTGCAACTGCGCGACCAGCGCGGTTATCAGCCGGACGTGATCTTCGGTCATTCCGGCTGGGGCGAGACGCTGTTTCTCAAAGAGGTGTGGCCGCAGGCAAAACTGCTGGTCTATGCCGAGTTCTATTATCGCGGACGCGGCGCGGATGTGGGGTTCGACCCCGAGTTCAACCCGCCCAGCTTTGATCAGGTGATGATCGCGCAGGGCCGCACCACGCATCTGGGGCAGGCGTTGCTGCACGGCGACCGGGGGCTGTCGCCGACCCGGTGGCAGGCCTCGACCTACCCGCCCGCGCTGCGCGCCCTGATCGACGTGATCCATGACGGCGTCGATACCGCGGTGATGCGCCCCGATCCGGCGGCCAGCGTGACCCTGCCCGACGGAAGGGTGCTGCGCGCGGGCGACGAGGTTCTGACCTTCGTGAACCGCAATCTGGAGCCCTACCGGGGCTATCACATCTTCATGCGCGCACTGCCCGCCGTGCTGGCCGCGCGGCCGAAGGCGCACGCGGTCATCGTGGGCGGCAACGAGGTGTCCTACGGGGCCACGCCCAAGGGCAAGACCGGCTGGAAAGACCTGCTGCTGGACGAGGTGGCCGGCAGGCTGGACCTGAGCCGGGTGCATTTTGTGGGCAAGGTGCCGTATCCCACGTTCACCGCCCTGATGCAGGTCGCCCGGACGCATGCCTACCTGACCTATCCTTTCGTGCTGTCGTGGTCGATGATCGAGGCGATGGCTGCCGGTGCCCATGTCGTGGCCTCGGCCACGGCACCGGTGCAAGAGGTGATCTGCGATGGGGTAAACGGCAGCCTTGTCGATTTCTTCGACGTGTCTGGCTGGGAGACCAGGCTGATCGAGGCCCTTGGCCATCCCGACCGGTTTCTGGGTCTGCGCGCGGCGGCCCGCCAGACCGTGCTGGACCGGTATGACCTGCACGGGCTGTGCCTGCCGCGCATGGTGGCCTTTGTCGAACGCCACGCGCCGGAACCGCTGGCCGTCTGAGGCGGCCTGGTCCTATTCCCCGATCATGAAGCACTGCACCGACCGTGCCGTCAGGCGGCGGCAGGCAAGATCGGCCTGTTTCTGCGTCAGCCCCATGAAGTTCGCGTCATACCCGCCGCCCCGTTGCATGATCTTGCGCAATCCCTCGCCCAGTGTCGCGCTCTCGGCCAGTTGCATCTTCATCAGCAGCCGGTCCGCTTCGTTGCGCGTATTGAAGCGGCCCAGATTGACCCCCCAGTGCCGCCCGCCCGAGGTCGACAGCCGGGTGATGACCTCGGGCGCCGGGGCGGCCGCCTGTACCGTCTGGACGCTGTTGTACAGCGGCGCATTGCGTTTGACCGGGCGCGGGGCGGATGACAGTTGCACCGGCTTCAGCGCCGGACTCGCGGTGACCGACAGGCCCTCCGGGGCAGCCGACGCCAGGGCCAGCGCCTGCGCCTCCAGACTGTCTGCGGGCGGCGGGGCGGCGGTGGCCTCGGCCAGCGCACCGGCGATATCGGCCTGCATGGCCGCCACGGCCACATCGGTCGCCGCTGTGCCCGCAGGGCGCGGCAGCGGGCGCGGCGAGGTCTTGACCGTCATCACCAGCCGGATCGTCTTGGCCGCTCCGCCCTCTTCCTCTTCCTCGACCAGATCGGCGCTCGCCAGCAATTCCTCGTCGGCGGCATAGCGCGGCACCACCGGACGGAAGGTCGGGGCGTCGGTCGGCGCGCGGCGAAACCCGATGTCCAGCAACTCGGCCATCCGGGCGTTGCGGTTGGGGGTCGAGGTGCCGCCCAGAACCGTCGCGATGATCCGCACCCCGCCGCGTTCGGCACTGGCGGTCAGATTGAACCCGGCCGCATCGGTGTAGCCGGTCTTGATCCCGTCGGCCCCGGGATAGGCGTCCAGAAACTTGCGGTTGGTGTTGGCGACAGTCGCCAGCCCCGCATCCGTCGTGCGACGCGAAAAGATATTGTAATACTGCGGAAAGTCGTAGAACAGCCGGCGTCCCAGGATCGACATGTCGTGCGCGGTTGACAGGTGGCCCTTCGAAGTCAGCCCGTTGGCGTTGCGGAACGTGGTGTTCTTCATGCCAAGCGCCTTGGCGGTACGGGTCATCCGGTCCGCGAACCGTTCCTGATTGCCGCCGATGTGATCGCCGATCGCCGAGGCCGCGTCATTCGCCGATTTCACGGCCGCCGCCCGGATCAGATAACGCAACTGAATCTTCTGCCCGGCCTTCAATCCCAGACGCGAGGGCGGCTGCGCTGCGGCATTCTTCGAGACCGTGATCATCGTATCCAGCGACAGCTGACCACTCTCGATCTCTTCAAAGGCGATGTACAGCGTCATCATCTTGGTCAGCGAGGCCGGATGCAGCCGGGACTCGGCATTCTCGGCATATAGCGTCTCGCCGGTGCGTGCGTCCATCACATACGCCGCGTTCGGAGCGGCACTGGTTTCCTGCGGGCCCGAACACGCCGCGATCAGACTGATCGCCAGCAGGAACAGGAAATTGCGGACATGTTGCGCCGGAAAGTATCCCACGGGTTTGCCTCGTCTCTGCCTCATGCCCCGTCATCTGCGGAACTTGTCGATAGCGTAACATGGCAGAAACGGTCAGAAAACCCCTAAGTTTCAACGGCTTTGCAGGTGAAGCTGAGATACCACAGGTAAATCTGGTGGCCCTGCGGCACCCCGCCACCATGGATGGGGTCAGGCCCGCAACCCCTGCACCAGCGCGGGGAGGCCCCCCAGATCGGACAGGCTGCGAAACCGCGGCGCGGTCAGTGGCGGATCGGCATGCTCGACAGCCCAGGTCAGCGCATGTGGCACATGCACCCCCCAACCGCCGGCTGCAATGGCCGGAATGACATCTGATTTCAACGAGTTGCCGACCATCATCGCGCGACTTGCCCCCTGTCCGTGCCGGGCAAAGATCGCGGCATAGACCGCAGGCGTCTTGTCCGACACGATCTCGACCGCGTGAAACAATTCGCCCAGACCTGACTGCGCCAGCTTGCGTTCCTGATCCAGAAGATCGCCCTTGGTGATCAACAGCACCCGGTAGTCGCCCGCCAGCGCCGTCACCGCATCCGCAGCATGCGGCAACAGCTCGATCGGATAGGCCAGCATCTCGCGCCCTGCCGACAGAATCTCGGCAATCACCCGCGCCTCGACCCGGCCTTGCGTCACGTCGATCGCGGTTTCGATCATCGACAGCACAAAGCCTTTGACGCCGAACCCGTAGTGCCCCAGATTGCGCCGCTCGGCCGCCAGCAGACGCTCTGCCAGATGGTCGGGATCGGCGGCATCCGCCAGCAAATCTGCGAATCGGACCTGGGTCAGGCGATAGAACGCTTCGTTCTGCCACAGCGTATCGTCGGCATCGAAGCCCACGCAGGTCAGGTCGGCCATCTTTCCCCCGATCTTGCCACTGCGGGCCTTTTCGCGTGACCAGAATCACCTATATTCCTAATGTGCCCTCCAAGATGCGCAACCCCGCGACTGGATACCCCTGACCGACCGGAGCGTGACCTGTGTTGACGACCCCCATCCTGATGTCCGAGACGCCCAGGGGACCGGGCGAGGATGCTTCGGTTCTGACCAAGACCCGCACCCAGACGGCGCGGCCGCCGATGTACAAGGTGCTGCTGCTGAACGACGATTACACGCCGATGGAGTTCGTGGTGCATGTGCTGGAGCGGTTCTTCGGCCTCAGCCACGCGCAAAGCTTTGAAATCATGCTGACGGTTCACAAGAAGGGGCTGGCAGTGGTGGGGGTGTTCTCGTTCGAGGTGGCAGAAACCAAGGTGGCGCAGGTGATGGATTTCGCGCGCCGCCACCAGCATCCGCTGCAATGCACGATGGAAAAGGATTAGGCCGCCGGCGCGGCCGATCATGCGGGCTGTCCGGCTGGATATGGCGCTGCAAACCGGGGTCTGGGTGCTGCCCGCAGGCGGAGATATCGCGGTCTGGCGTCCTCGGGCCGGCGATGACCTGTCGGCCCTGCCATCGGCGCGCGTCGTGGTGCTGACGGGCTTCAAACCCGACCACGACCATTTTGCGGGCCTTGGCTACCGGGTTGCGGCGAGAGGTCCGTTTGCGGCCGGTCTGGTCTGCCTGCCGCGCGGCAAGGCACAGGCGCGGGATCTTTTGCATGCGGCCTCGAGGCTGCTGGTTCCCGGGGGGACCGTCGCCGTCGACGGGCAAAAGACCGACGGTGTGGATGCGGTGTTCCGCGAGTGCCGCGCCCTGATGCCCGGCCTGCCCGATCCGGTGGCCAAGGCGCATGGCAAACTGTTCACCTTTCCCGCCGGAGCGGCCTTGCCGGGGTGGCAGGCAGAACCGCAGACCGTTGAAGCGGGGTTCGTGACGGCGCCGGGTGCGTTTTCGGCCGATGGAATCGACCGGGGATCCGCCCTGTTGGCGGCGGCCCTTCCCGCCGCTCTGCCCGTAAGGGTCGCCGACCTCGGGGCGGGGTGGGGGTATCTGAGCCGGGCTGTGCTGGCGCGTGCCGGCGTGCAGCATCTGGACGTGGTCGAGGCCGAGGCAGTGGTGCTCGACTGTGCCCGCCACAACCTGCCCGACCCGCGCGCCGCGTTTCACTGGGCCGATGCCACCACCTTTCGCCCTGACCGGCCATGGGGGGCGGTGGTGATGAACCCGCCGTTCCACGCCGGGCGCACGGCCGATCCCGGCCTCGGGATCGCGTTTCTGACCGCCGCGCAGCGCGGTCTGGCCCCCGACGGCAGCCTGTGGCTGGTGGCCAACCGCCATCTGCCGTATGATCGGCCGCTGTCCCTGCTGTTTCGCCAGATCGAAGACCTTGGCGGCGATGCCGCGTTCCGTCTGACCCGCGCCACCGCCCCGATCCGGGTGCGCTGACCCTTCCCCGACCCAGGAAAGCCCGTCATATGACCCTGTCGATCGCCGGAAAGACTGCCATCGTGACCGGTGCTGCCAATGGCATCGGCCTCGCCATTGCCCGCCATTTTCAGGACAAGGGCGCCAATGTGATGTTCGCCGACATGGACGAGGCCCGGCTTGAGGCCGAGGTCGGCGCGGAATCGCGCAGCGAGGGGGCAGTTCGGATGTTCGCGGGCGACCTTCGGCAGAAGTTGACAGTTGTCAACCTGCTGTCGGCCACGATCGACGCGTTCGACCGGGTCGATGTGCTGGTCAACGCCAGCCGCCAGATGCTGCAATCCGATCCGCTGTGCCCCGAGGACGACGGGGTTGAAGAGTTGCTGCAACAGAACCTGATGACCGGCCTGCGTCTGGCGCAGATGACCGCCAAGCGGATGATCCAGCGCGCCGACCGCGAGGCGGGAGCCGGTGACCAGCCCCGTGGCCAGATCGGGTCGATCATCAACCTGTCGTCGATTGCCGCCACCCGGACGCAAGGAAGCCTGCTGGGTTATTCGATCAGCTGCGCTGCGGTCGATCAGATGACGCGGTCGCTGGCCGTGGCGCTGGCACCCAGGGGCATCCGGGTCAATGCCGTGGCCTTTGGCTCGCTGATGAGCGCCAGCCTGCAGACCGCAATGAAAGAGCACCCCGGGTACATGCAAGCCATCGAGGCGGGCACCCCGCTGCACCGCATTGCCGCGGCCTCCGAACTGGTCGAGACGGTGCAGTTTCTGGCCTCGGATGCCGCGGGGTTCATCACCGGGCAGATCCTGACAGTGGACGGCGGGCGTAGCCTTCTTGACGCCGTGGCCGCCCCGGCACACTGATCTTGCCGGCTTGCTGACCGGAACGGGCATCCCGGACCGGCTGTTCCGTGCCGGCTGTTCCGGACCGGCTGTTCCTGACCGGCTGTTCCTGACCGGCTGTTCCTGACCGGCTGTTCCTGACCGGCTGTTCCTGACCGGCTGTTCCTGACCGGCTGTTCCGGACCCGCTATTCCGGATTGTCGATCCGGCACTGGTCGATCACCGGGGCCACCGCACGGGTCTGCCGCGCCCGTTTGGCAATCAACTGGGTCAGCTTGACCTGTTCGGCCGCAAGGTCGATGGCCACTGGCCTGCGTTCCTGCACCGGCACACGGCGGGCGCAGACCCGGTTCGGGTTGGCCTCGGTTCCGCAGGGCACGAACTCGGTCTCATAGGTGGTATAGGTTTCAAAGCCATAGCCGCGTTGAAGGTTGCCTTCCGCCTCGCGAATCAGCCGGTCGACCACCCGGATATCGCGGCTGGCGGCGCTGATGCATTGCTCTTGCGGGGTGCCGCACGCAGCCAGCAGGCACAACACGCCCAGACAGATCAGACGCTTCATGCTCATCCCCTTGTTGAGACCCCAGTCTACGCCGGGGCAGCGGGCTTGCCAATTCACATCTGCCGCGGCTGGTTGGCAGCGGCGGGTGGGGCTGATAGCAAGGGACAACGCCGGAGGGGGGGCCAGATGACCGAAGATTTCGACAGCCGCAAGGGTCTGGCCGCCGACTGGTTCCGCAGCCTGCGCGCCGTGATCGTCGCGCGGTTCGAGGCATTGGAGACCGCTCAAGCCCCTGCAGCGCCGGCCCGGTTCGAGGTGACGCCCACCACGCGCCCGGACGGCGGCGGCGGGGTGATGAGCGTGCTGCGCGGCGGGGCGGTGTTCGAAAAGGTGGGGGTGAATGTGTCCGAGGTGCACGGCACCCTGGGCGAGCGGGCGCAAAAGGCGATGGCGGCGCGCGGTGTGCCCGGAATGGACAGCGATCCGCGGTTCTGGGCCTCGGGCATTTCACTGGTCGCGCATATGGTCAACCCGCATTGCCCCGCCGTGCACATGAATACCCGGATGTTCTGGACCCCGCAGGCCTGGTGGTTCGGCGGCGGGGCCGATCTGAACCCCTGCCTGGAATACCCCGAGGATACCGCCGCGTTCCATGCCGGAATGCAGGCGGCCTGCGACCCGCACGGTCTCGAGCTTTATCCGAAATACAAGGAGTGGGCCGACCGGTATTTCTTCGTTCCCCATCGCGGGCGGGCGCGCGGGGTGGGGGGAATCTTTTATGACGACCGCAACAGCGGCGACTGGGAGGCCGATTTCGCCCTGACCCGCGATGTCGGGGCGGCGTTCCTGGGGGCTTTCGTGCCGCTGGTCGAACGCCGCCTGCCGCTGGCATGGTCCGAGGCCGACCGCGAGGTTCAACTGATCCATCGCGGGCTTTATGCCGAATACAACCTTGTCTACGACCGCGGCACCCGGTTCGGGCTGGAATCCGGGCACGACCCCGAAGCCGTGTTGATGAGCCTGCCACCCGTCGCGAAATGGACCTGATGGGCTGGTGGCGCCGGGAATGGCCGGTGTTCTTGCTGGCGGTGCAGTTCCTGACGCGCCTGCCGGTGCCGGTGGAGTACACGCCTGCCCGGCTGGAGGCCGGCCCGCGTTGGTATCCGGCCGTGGGGGTGCTGGTCGGTGCCATGGTCGGGGTGATCTATTGGGGCGCGGCGCTGATGGTGCCGCCAATTGTGGCGGCGGTGCTGTGCACGGCGGCGGGCGTGCTGATCACCGGCGCGTTTCACGAGGACGGCTTTGCCGATGCCTGTGACGGGCTGGGCGGCGGGCAGACGCGCGACAGGGTGCTGGAAATCATGCGCGACAGCCGCCTTGGCACCTATGGCACGCTTGGACTGGTGCTGATGGTGGGAGGCAAGATCGCGGTGCTGGCGGCACTGCCGGGGGCCGTGGTGCCGCTGGTGCTGGTGGCCGGGCATGCCTGCAGCCGCGCCTCGGCGGTCTGGGTGATCGCCACCTCGCGCTATCTGCGCGACCATGGCACGGGCAAACCTGTGGCGGGGGGTATCGGCGCGCCCGGTCTGGCGCTGGTCGGCTGGACGCTGGCAGCGGTCGCGCTGGCGCTTTTGGTTGTGGTGCCGGTCTGGGCGGTTCTGGCAGGGGCCACCGGGCTGGTGGCCGGGCACGTTGCGATGCGGCGGCGGTTCGAGGCGCGGTTGGGCGGCTATACCGGCGATTGTCTGGGCGCTGTGCAGCAATGCAGCGAAATCGGGTTCCTGCTGGGCGTGCTGGCGGTGCTTTAACCCGTCTGCACCCGCAGCAACAGCGCCACTCCGGTCAGCAACAGCGCCATGCCGGCCAATTGCCGCCCCGTCACCCGCTGCCGCAGCCAGACCCGCGCCAGCCCTTGTGCGAACACCACCTCGATCAGCGCCACGGTGCGAACATTGGCGGCCGAGGTCAGCGAAAACCCGATGAACCAGAACTGCGAGGCCAGCGCCCCCAGAAACCCCGCCCCGAGCGAGGCGCGCCAGACCGCCAGACACGCCCCGATCGCGGCACGGTCGAACAGCGCCATCCAGACCAGCAGGATCAGGCTTTGCAGCGCCAGCCCGACCACCAGGGCGGTGCTGGCGCGGATCAGAAAGCCACCTTCCGGCAACGCGAGGATTCCGCCGCGAAAGCCGATGGCAGCCGCCCCGAACAGCGCCCCCGCCAGCAGTCCCATCGCCGCTGGTCCGCCCTGCCGCCGCATCTGCCCCGCGACCCCCGGTCTGAGCGTCATCACCAGCACCCCAAGTGTGGCCAGCCCGATCGACCCGAGCACGGGCAGCGTCAGCGGGTCCCCCAGAACGGCCGCGGCGAACAGGGCGACCAGGACGGGTTCCGTCTTGATCCAGGCCGTCGTCACGGCAAAGGACTGCGTCGCCATCAGCCGCAGCATCAGCGCGGTCGCCGCGATCTGTGCGACAGCGCCAACGGCCACAAAGCCCACCGCCCGTGGGGTCAGGGGCGGGACGGCCTCGCCGGTAATCCAGACGGCCAGCGCCAGAAACCCCACGGCAAACGGCAGCCCGAACAGGAAGCGCACCTGCGTGGCCCCGATGGTGCCCAGCCGGGTCGTCAGCGAGGCTTGCGTCATATTGCGTACCGTCTGGGCCGCGGCGGCGATGAGGGTGGCCCAGAGCCACAGCACGGCTCAGCCGCCCCGCACCACGTCGATCATCCGCTGCACGTTCGCGGGGTCGGCATCCGGCGTGATGCCATGCCCGAGGTTGAAGATATGCGGACCCGACGCAAAGGCCCGCACCACCCGGCGCGTGGCCTCGTCCAGTGCCGCGCCGCCGGTGACCATGTGTCCGGGGGCAAGGTTGCCCTGCACGCAGCCGGTGACCTGCACCTGCTCGGCCGCCCATTCCGGTGTGACGGAATTGTCGATGGCTACGCAATCGGCCCCGGTGGCAGCGGCGAAACCGACATAACCGGTGCCGGCCTCACGCGGGAAGGCGATGATCGGCAGGCCGGGGTGGCGCGCCTTCAGGGCCGCAATGATGATTGCCGCCGGTTTCACGGCGAAATCAAGGAAATCGGGGCCTTTCAACGAGCCTGCCCAACTGTCGAACAGCTTGATCACCTCGGCCCCGGCCTGCACCTGCATCGACAGATATTCGATGGTCGCCTCGGTGATCACCCCGATCAACGCGGCAAACGCGGTGCGGTCGGCGGCTTTCAGCGCATGTGCCGCACCCTGATCTTTCGACCCGCGCCCGGCGATCATGTAGGTGGCGACGGTCCACGGTGCCCCGGCAAACCCGATCAGCGTCGTCTCGGCGGGCAAGGCGCGGGCCAGAATCCGCACGGTTTCATAGATCGGGGCCAGAGTGTCGTGAATATCGTCCCGGGATTTCAGCGCCCTGACCCCGGCCATCGTGGTGATGGTCGACAGTCGCGGGCCTTCCCCGGTCTCGAACCACAGATCGGCCCCCAGAGCCTGCGGCAGCAGCAGGATATCGGCAAACAGGATCGCCGCATCAAACCCGTAGCGGCGGATCGGTTGCAGAGTGACCTCGGCGGCAAGGTCGGAATTGTAGCAGAGCGCCAGGAAATCCCCCGCCTTTGCCCGGGTCGCCCGGTATTCCGGCAGATACCGCCCCGCCTGACGCATCATCCAGATCGGCGGCGTGGGCAGGGTTTCGCCGGACAGGGCGCGCAGGATGGACTTGGCGGCGGCAGGCATCTGGGAAACAGCGGGCATCGGGCACTCCGGCAAGGATTGGCGCTTAGGTTCCCTGTCGGGCGTGGCTTGTCAAGGCGACGGGGGTTTGGCAGGAAGTGTCGGGACGAACTGACAGGATGCCCCCCGTGATGCCCCCCGTGATGCCCCCCGTGCCCGTGCGCGTGACCCGATGCCCCTGACCCTTCCCGGCCCCGCAGCCCCCCTGCGGATCGGCACGCGCGGCTCGCCGCTGGCGCTGTGGCAGGCGCATGAGGTGCGGCGCTGCCTGATGGCGGCGCATGACCTGACCGAGACCGCGTTCGCCGTGGTGGTCATCAAGGTGACGGGCGACCAGATCCTTGACCGGGCGCTGAAGGACATCGGTGGCAAGGGCCTGTTCACCCGCGAGATCGAAGAGGCCTTGCTGGCAGGCGATATCGACATCGCGGTGCATTCGATGAAGGACATGCCGACCCACCAGCCGGCCGGATTGATGATCGACTGCTATCTGGCGCGCGAGGACGTGCGCGATGCCTTCGTGTCCCCCGGCGTGGCGGGGCTGGATTTGTTGCCGCAAGGGGCGGTGGTGGGCACGTCGAGCTTGCGCCGCCGCGCGCAACTGGCCCACCGGCGGCCGGACCTGCGGCTGGTCGAGTTTCGCGGCAACGTGCAGACCCGGATGCAGAAGCTGGCCGACGGCGTGGCTGCAGCGACGTTTCTCGCGATGGCCGGGCTGAACCGGCTGGGTCTGGCGCATGTGGCGCGCGCCGCCATCGACCCCGAAGCCATGCTGCCTGCGGTGGCGCAGGGGGCCATCGGGATCGAACGGCGCGCGGCCGACGACCGCGTGGCGGGGCTGCTGGAGGCGGTGCACCACCGCCCGACCGGCTTGCGCCTGACGGCCGAGCGGGCCTTTCTCGCCCGGCTCGACGGGTCGTGCGAGACGCCGATCGCGGGTCTGGCGGTGCTGGAGGGCGATCAGGTGTGGCTGCGCGGCGAGGTGCTGCGCCCCGACGGATCAGAGGTGATCGCCGGCGAAGCGCGCGGGCCGGTCGCCGATGGTGCGGCCATCGGACAGGCGCTGGCCGACCGTCTGCTGGCGCAAACCCCGGCGGGGTTCTTCAGTTGGCGGTAACCGCCCGCCGCCCCCGGTCGGCCAGCAACAGACCGGTCGCCCCCGCGACCCCGATCCCGGCCCCGATCACCGCAGTCAGCCCATAGCCGCCAAGCGCGGTGCCCACCACAAAGGCCAGCGCCGCCAGCACGTCGCCCACCAGCCGCAGCAGCGCCAGCATCGAGCCTGCCGTGCCGGGCCGCCCGGCCATCAGATCCTGAAAATACAGGATCGGCAGGGTGATCCCCGCCGTCCCGCCCAGACCCGCCAGCACCGGCATCAGCCACAGCACCCAGGTCTCTGCCACCAGCGGCATCACCGCCATCTGCGCGGCATACAGCCCCGCCCCGGCGGCGATCAGCACCGGGCGCGGCACCCGCCCGATGATCCGCGGCAACAGCAGCATGAACGGCACCTCCCAGCCCGCGATCATCGCGATGTACAGCGCCACATCGGCGGTGCTGCGGCTGGCGGAGGCATCGAAAATCAGCGCGATCAGCGCAAAGTTCAGCAGGGTGGCCGAACTGATCGCACCAAAACACAGCAGGCGCAGCCAGACGTGCGGATGGGCGACCTCGCGCAGGGTCTGGCCCAGACTGATGCCCGAAGGCGCATCGGCCCAGGCGGTCTGCCCGTCGCGCGGCCATACCGCCACGAACATCGCCGCCAGCACCACCACCGCCACGGCGGAACTGACATAGGTTGACATGACCCCGGCCCCGGCGGCAAAGGCCCAGGTCCAGAATACCAGCATGGCGGTGAAACTGACCGACATCGCCGCCCGCACCGTCGACAGGATCGCATCGCGGTCGCGCTCCATCCCGGTCGTCGCCAGCCGGGTCAGCGCGAAGATCTGACCGTAAAGGCTCGAGGCGACCGGCAGACAGACGCCGTGGCACAGCACAAACGCCGCAGGGCCGGGTGTCAGCAGCATCGCCGCCACGCCCAGGCTGCCGGTCAGCACGGTGGCCAGCGCGATCCCGCGCCGGTTGGCGCGCTGGTCCGACAGCACCCCCAGCAGGACCGACGTGGTGACCGCAACGCCCGACGCCAGCACCATGACCAGCCCGAACCGCACCTCGGTCAGTCCAACCCGCCCGATCGCGATCAGGGACTGATAGGGAAACACCGAAGCAAAGAACGCGCCAAGCGCCAGCAGCCCGCCGGAAATCCCCCGCAGCGCAGGGTTCCGCCAGATCAGCGCCATCGGTGTCACGGCGGAATGACCTTGCCGGGGTTCATCCGGTTTTCGGGGTCGAGGGCGGTCTTGACGGCGGCCATCACCGCCAGCGCCAGCGGTGTCACGCCGGAATGACCTTGCCGGGGTTCATCCGGTTTTCGGGGTCGAGGGCGGTCTTGACGGCGGCCATCACCGCCAGCGCCACCGGATCCTTGCGCCGGGCCATCGACGGCAGCTTGGCCAGACCGACCCCGTGTTCGGCACTGAAACTGCCGCCGAGTGCCTGTACCTCGTCCTCGACCGCCGCCACGACCAGATCGTGGATATGCCGATCGCGGCGGGCAGGGTAGACCGTGAAATGCACGTTGCCATCACCCAGATGGGCAACCGACAGGGTTTCGGCCCCGGGATCGAGACCGGGCAGCCGGGCGTGGATCCGGTCCAGAAATACCGCCACCAGGTCAAGCGGCAGGGAAACATCGGTGTCGATCGCCGGCCTGCGGGCAAAGGTGATCTCGGCGGCCAGTTCGCGCCGCTGCCACATCGCGCGGCGCTGCTGTTCGGTCCGGGCAACTTCGGCGTCCAGAACCGCACCGTCGCGCAGCATGCCCGCCAGGCAGTGCTGCAACAGTTCGACCACTGGCACCGTCCCGTCAGCCCCGGGCTCGGCATCGCGCGGCGCGGTGGCCCCGATCTCGACCAGAATGTTCACCGCATGGCGGGCGGCGAACGGCTGGCGGATGTCGGGGCGCGCTTCGGCCAGACGCCGCATGTAGGTATCGGGCATGAACTCGAACGCCTCGACCGCGCCGCCGGTCGCGGCCTGCAAGCGGTTCAACAGCACCAGCGCATCGGGCAGGCTGCGGGCCGCCAGCGTGGCCGTGGCATGCGCGAGCGGTCGCGGCACCAGCTTCATCACCGCCGCCGTGATCACCCCCAGAGTGCCCTCGGCCCCGATGAACAGATGCTTGAGGTCATAGCCCGAATTGTCCTTGTGCAACGCGCTCATCAGGTTCAGCACCCGCCCGTCCGCCAGCACCGCTTCCAGCCCCAGACACAACCCCCGGGTCGAGCCATACCGCAGCACGTTCGACCCGCCCGCGTTGGTCGACAGAACCCCGCCGATCATCGCCGAGCCGCGCGCCCCGAACCACAGCGGAAACGCAAGGCCCGCTGCGTCGGCGGCATCGTGCAGCCGCGACAGCACCACCCCCGCCTCGACCACGGCCACCCGCGCCTCGGGCCTGATCTCGCGGATCCGGTTCAGCCGCTCGACCGACAGCATCAGCCCGCCGGCGGTCGCAGCCCCGCCCACCAACCCGGTCAGCCCCGCCACCGGCACCACGGCCACCCGGTGCCGTGCGGCAATCCGCAACACCGCCGCCACCTCTGCCGTGCTGCCGGGCCGCGCCACGGCACAGGGGTCCGACGGATGGTGCGAGGTCCAGTCCGCGCGATACCGCGCCAGATCGGCCCCCGTCAGCACATGGGCCGCCCCAACGCAGCCGCTCAACTCGGTCAACAGGTCCATCGCCGCACCTCCGCGCGCCTTGATCGGCCAGCCGGACCCCGGGCGCAATCCCCGATGGCCTTACCTCCGCGCGTTGATCGACCAGCCGGACCCCGGGCGCAATCCCCGATGGCCTTTCAGCTTGGCAAAAATATCCCGGGGTCCGGGGCTGGCCCCGGTCCGCCGACGGGGGTCAGGACTTCACGTCGTCCAGCAGCGCCAGCACCTTCGGCCCCAACCCGTCGACAATCCGCGCCACGCCCGCTGCACTGGGATGGATGCCGTCGGCCTGCATCGTCGCCGGATCGAACCTCCGGGTGGTCTGGTCGATCAGCGGAAAGAAGAAGTTGATCTCCAGCGTCGCCCCGAACTCGGCTGCAAGGTCGGGATAGATCGCATCGAACGCCGCCTTGAAATCCGGCCCGTAATTGCCCGGCGCACGCAGGCCCACCAGCAACACCGGCAACCCGCGGTCGCGCGCGACCCTCAGGATCGCCGCCAGATTGGCGCGGCTTTCCGCCGGATCGATGCCGCGCAACAGATCGTTGCCGCCGAGGTTCACGATCATCGCATCGACCTCGGGCGTCAGCGTCCAGTCGAGCCGCGACAGCCCGCCCGCCGTGGTATCGCCCGAGACGCCGGCGTTCACCACCTGCGCGTCCGCCCCGGCGGCGGTCAGCCAGCGCTGCAGTTGCGGCACGAACCCCTGCTCTTGCGGCAATCCATAGCCTTGCGTCAGGCTGTCGCCGAGCGCCACGAGGGTCAGCGGCTCGGCTGCGGCCGACAGGCTGCCGAACAGCACTGCAAATGCCGCGTTGCGGAATGCGGCGAGCGCGCCATATGACAGGGGCCGGGCAGCGGCAACGGGGCAAAGGGTCGGGATCATGGAACAGGTGCTTTCACTGAAGGAGGCGCGGTTGACGCTGGCCGGGAATGCCGGGCCGGTCGAGGTGTTGCGGGGCATCACACTGACTGTGGCGGCCGGCGAAACCCTGGGGTTGATCGGGCCGTCGGGGTCGGGCAAATCCTCGCTCCTGATGCTGATGGGCGGGCTTGAACGGGCGACGGGCGGGGTGGTTCAGGCATTGGGGCAGGATCTGTCGGCGATGGACGAAGACGGGCTGGCGCGGTTTCGCAGGGGCAATATGGGCGTGGTGTTCCAAAGCTTCCACTTGATTCCGACGATGACCGCTCACGAAAACGTGGCCCTGCCGCTGGAGTTGGCGGGCGTCGCCGATGCCTTCGACCGGGCCGCGGCCGAGTTGCGGGCGGTGGGTCTGGGCAGCCGGATCGACCATTACCCCCGGCAGTTGTCGGGGGGCGAGCAACAGCGGGTCGCGCTTGCCCGCGCTGTGGCGCCTCGCCCGGCGATCCTGCTGGCGGATGAGCCGACCGGCAATCTGGACGGGGTCAACGGTGCCGCGATCATGGACCTGCTGTTTGATCTGCGCGACCGGCACGGCGCGACGCTGGTGCTGGTGACCCACGCGCCCGAGCTTGCGGCGCGGTGCAGCCGGGTGGTGCGGCTGGCCGATGGCCGGGTCGCAGGCGAGGGGTTGCACTGATGGACCGTGCGTCGCTCTGGCTGGCCGCCCGGATCGCGGGGCGCGAACTGCGCGGCGGCCTTGCCGGGTTCCGGGTGTTTCTGGCCTGCCTGGCGCTGGGGGTGGCGGCGATTGCCGGGGTCGGCATGGTGCGCGCTGCCATCGAGGCGGGGTTGCGCGATCAGGGCGCGGTTCTGCTGGGCGGCGACGCCCAGCTGGAGTTAACCTATCGCTTTGCCACACCGCCGGAGCGCGCCTACATCGACAGCCTGGCGGTGCGGGTCTCTGAAATCGTGGATTTCCGCTCGATGGTCGTGACGGGGGCGGGTGACACCGAGGATCGCGCGCTGACCCAGGTCAAGGCGGTGGATGGGGCCTATCCCCTGACCGGGGCCGTCACGCTGGAGGCGGGCAGCCTGCCGGAGGCACTGGCCGGGGCCGACGGCCTGCCGGGCGGGGTGATGGACAAGGTGCTGGTAGACCGTCTGGGTCTGGCAGTGGGCGACCGGTTTCGGCTGGGTCTGCAAGAGTTTCGCCTCGGCGCGGTGCTGCTGCGCGAACCCGACAGTGCGACAGGGGGCTTTTCGCTGGGTCCGCGCACGATCGTGTTGACCAGCGGCCTCGCGCGGTCCGGTCTGCTGGAACCTGGCACCCTGTTTGAGACCGCCTATCGGCTGGACCTGCCCGAGGCGGCCGATCTGCCCGCCCTGAAGGCCGCCGCCGAGGCGCAGTTCCGCGATGCCGGGATGCGCTGGTCGGACAGCCGCCGCGCTGCCCCGGGGGTCGAGCGGTTTGTCGACCGGATCGGGGCGTTCCTGATTCTGGTCGGGCTGGCGGGGCTGGCCGTGGGCGGTGTGGGCGTGGCGGCTGCCGTGCGCGCCTATCTGGAGGGCAAGATCGCGACGATTGCCACGCTCAAGGTGCTGGGGGCGACCGGCGGTCTGGTGCTGGCGGTCTATCTGGTGCAGATCGGGGTGCTGGCGGTCGCAGGGGTGGCTGCGGGTCTGCTGCTGGGGGCGGGGGTGCCGCTGTTGGCCGCACCCTGGATCGAGGCGGCCCTGCCGTTTCCGGCGCAGATCGCGCTTTACCCGCAACCCCTTGCCGAGGCGGCATTCTACGGCATCGTGACCGCGTTCCTGTTCACGCTTTGGCCGCTGGCGCGCACCCGGCAGGTGCGGGCGGCGGCGCTGTATCGCGGGGCGGCCGGCGGCTGGCCGGGGGTCGGGGCGCTGCTGGCGACGGCCGCGCTGGCGGGTCTGCTGGTTGGTGGGGCGGTGTGGTTTTCCGGCACGGCGCAATTGGCGCTTGGCGTGGCCGGTGGCGTGGTGGTGGCGCTGATCGTGCTGGTCGGCTCTGCCATCGGGCTGCGAAGGCTCGCCCGCGGGCTGGCCCGGCGGTTGCGCGGGCGGGTGGCGTGGCGGCTGGCGTTTGGCGCGATCGGCGGGCCGGGATCCGAGGCGGTTTCGGTGATCCTGTCGCTGGGGCTGGGGCTGACGGTGCTGGCGGCCGTAGGGCAGATCGACGCCAATCTGCGCACCGCCATCGACCGCGACCTGCCCGCGATTGCCCCAAGCTTTTTCTTCGTCGACATCCAGCCCGACCAGATCGACGGCTTTCGTACCCGGGTTTCGGGCGACCCGGCCGTCAGCAAGATGGAGGCCGCACCGATGCTGCGCGGGGTGATCACCCTGATCAACGGCCGCCCCGCGCGCGAGGTCAGCGGCGAGCACTGGGTGCTGACCGGCGACCGCGGCGTGACCTATTCGGCCGCGCCTCCCACCAATGCAACGGTCACCGCGGGCGCCTGGTGGCCCGAAGATTATGCAGGCCCCCCGCAGATCAGCTTTGCCGCCGAAGAGGCCGAGGAGATCGGGCTGGTGTTGGGCGACGTGCTGACCGTGAACGTTCTGGGCCGCGACATCGAGGCCGAGATCACCAGCTTTCGTCTGGTGGATTTCTCGACCGCAGGAATGGGGTTCGTGCTTTCGATGAACCCCACAGCCTTGCAAGGCGCGCCACACACCTATATTTCAACGGTTTACGCGACGCCTGAGGCCGAAGCGGCGCTGCTTCGCGATGTCAGCCGTGCCTATCCGAACATCACGGCCATCCGGGTGCGCGATGCGGTGGACCGGGTGACCGAGGCCCTGACGGCGATTGCCACCGCAACAGCCTGGGCGGCGGCGACAACCTTGCTGACCGGGTTTGTCGTGCTGATCGGTGCGGCGGCGGCGGGGGCCAAGGCACGCGAATACGAGGCCGCATTGCTTAAGGTTCTGGGCGCGTCGCGGGCGCGGATCCTGTTCAGCTTTGCCTTGCGCTCGGCGCTGACCGGGGCTGCGGCAGCGCTGGTCGCGATCGTGGCCGCCGCCGGGGCGGGCTGGGCGGTGATGGTGTTCGTGATGGAGGCTGACTATGCGTTCGACGCAGGGTCGGCGTTGGCCATCGTGGCAGGCGGGGTGGCGGCGACGCTGCTGGCGGGGCTCGCCTTTGCCTGGGGTCCGCTGGCCGCGCGCCCGGCGAAGGTGCTGCGCGCGCAGGAGTAAGGCGGGGGGGGCAGGCCTGCCAGAAAGGCACAGGTCGCGCCGCAACGGGTTCCGACAGCCGGGGCCGATCCGGGAGGCAGCAGACCGAACGCCTGGCCCTGAGCCATGGCGGCGTCACTTTGCTGCCGGCACCGTGCGCAGTTCCAGTTGCAGAATTCCCGGGGCGGGACCGGTTTCGACCTGATCCGTCAGCGCCATCGCGCTGCGGGTCGTCGCGCCGAACCCCGCCTCGGTCAGCGCCCCTGTCAGGCCCCGCGTCCCGAACGAGACCTCGCGCGTCAGATCGAGCGCGTCCTGCGCCAGAAAGGCCAGATTCTCGACCGGCGATTGCGCGGCAGCGGGGGTCAGCACCACCACCATCCGCTCGCTGCCAAGCACCTTGTCGCCGATCTTGAACAGCCCTTTTTTCAGCGTGTTGCCGGGTTGCATCCGTTCGGCCGCCCAATGGGTGATCGAATAGTCCGCCCCGATAAACAGAACATTCACATCGACCGCGATATCCATGTTGTTGCGGGCGAGGATGTGGACCTCGTCTTCGGGGACCAGCCGGGGCACCGTGCTGGTGGACAGCGCGCGCAACGTACGGTTCCCGGGGGTGCGGGTCTGCATCTCGACCGCGACATCGAGCGTGCCTGCCCCGACGGATGCCCCCAGTTTCAACAGGTTGATCGCGCGGGCCATGGTGTTCAGCGTGTCGGCCAGCGTGGCACCCAGGGTTGCCGCGTCCTTGTCGGCCGTGGTGACCGACGGGATCGAGGCGTAGTCGGTGTCGGCAAGGCCCGTGCCGGGCAGCACCCAGACGGCATCCGGGCGCGGGCTGTCCGGCAGAACCGCCAGCGTGAGGTCGGCGGGGATGCCGGCCAGCACGAACATCAGCCGGGGGCCGGCCTCAACGGTCAGGGCAGCCATGGCGGTGGCCAGAGCCGCGGCAGGGGCGCTGCCCGGTTCGGGAAGCGCAATTGTCAGGGTATAGTCGATGGCCCCGCCGAGCCGGCGCAGGATCAGACCGCGGGGCAGGTCGTCAGGCAGCGTCAGGCCCTCGTGGACCACCGGCACCGCCGTGGCGGCAAAGGTCCGCGCTTCGGTGATCTCAACGAAGCCGAGGGCCGCAGACGTCGCATCGGCAGCCGAGGCCAGCACCGCCAGAACCTCGCCGGTGGCCAGTCCGTGCAGGGTGCCTGCGGCAAGGCTGAAGGTCTCGCCGTCGCGGCTGGCCGCCCATTGCGCCACCCGGTCCCCCGGTGTGCCCGAGAAGGCCACCCGGTCAAGGTCGCCCTCGAACATCGGGGTCGAGCGGGCCAGCGACCTGGTGGCGTATTTGCGCAAGACCTCTTGCCCGATCTGGCGATAGGTCGCGGCAGGATATTCGGCGAGCGTCTCGAACAGGGCATAGGTGAACACGCCTTGCGGCACCCGGCCCGGTTTGCCCTTGGGCAAATTCTTTTCCGGCGTCACTTCGTTGGTCTGTGCGGCATAGAACGCCACAAAGCCGCCCGCCCCTTCCCCGACATCGAGCGGCGCCTCTGGGGCCGCGCGCGGATCTTCCAGCCCGCGCGCCGCCTCGAACCCGAACTCGGGCTCCGGCAGGCCAAGGGCGTCGGGCGGCAGTTGCCGGGTCCGCACCTCTTCATTACCCGAGGGGGCGGCCCGGGTGACGGTGCCCGAGTGACAACTGTCGAACACCGCCCAGACATCCGCCCCGCGCGCCCGCAAGGCGTCGATCATCCGGCCGATCTCGTCATCGACCAGGCCGTTTTCCACCGCTCCGACCGCATCGGACCACGGTCCGATGTCGGTTGGCAGGAACAGTTCATCCAGCCCGTCCAGTTCGCTGTCCGGGTCCAGCGCCGGGGCTTGCGTGCCATGGCCCGAGAAATGCAGGTAGACGAAATCGCCGGGGGTCACCTGCGCGGTCAGGTCGGCAAACGCCGCACGGATCGCGGCCAGCGTCGGCGCAGTGGTGACGCCATCGGCCAGCACCATCACGTTCGCGGCGGCAAACGGCACCGGCGCAGCCGTCGTCAGATAGGTCTGCACCAGCCGCACATCGTTGGCCGGGCCCTTCAGCCAGTACCGCTCGTCCAGGGCGGGATAGGTGTTGGCCCCGATCAGGATCGCATAGTTCTCGCGTGCTGCAGCGGGTGCGGCACACAGCATCAGGGCAGAGAGGACCAGCGCGCGCATCACAACCTCAATTCGTCATCAGGGCATAGGTCGTCGACAGCGGCCCGTGGTTGACGACCCGCAGCACGAAGCTGCCGGTGTCAAGGGGCCGCCAGCCGCAATAGGCGATCGGACTGACCTCGGTATCGGCGCAGATCAACCGGCCCATGCCGTCGATCACGGTCAGGTTCAGGTCGGTGTCGCCGGTCGGCTCGACATAGACCTCGGCATAGTCGCCGCCAAGGAATTCGACCACCGGATAGATGTCAACGGCACCGCTGCGCAGAGTGCCGATGCTGTAGACCGGACCCGAGGACGCGCCCTTGCCGGTTTCGGCCCGCACGTCGGCGATCACCCCTTCGAGCCCGGCATCACCGGCCGCCAGCGGTGCGGCCTGCGCCAGCATGTCGTGCCAGTCAAGCGGTGTGCCGCTGACGGCGGAAGCGCCATCGGCGGTGCGGTCGGTCGGGACCGGGTCCAGCGTCTTGCGCAGCTTGGCGGCGGCGAGAATCAGCACCGGATCGGCCAGAGCGACCCCTGCCGCATAAAGCCGGGCAGACAGCTCGGCGGTTCTCACCGGCGACAGGGGATCGGCAACGGCAGGCAGGGTCAGCGGCACTGCCAGCAGTGCGGCCAGAATACCTGTGAAGCAGGGCGCAGATCGGCCGGGCATGACAGGCCTCCTCGGGGTGGTTCGGTTGGCCTGAAAATGGCGCGGCAGCGAGGCCTTGTAAACCAATGATTCTTTCATGACGGGCTTTGTCATTCGACCCCTGCCGGGGCGGTCGCTAGGGTCAACCCACAGCAACCCGAGAGGCGGACATGCGTGGCGTGAAGATCAGGTTTCCCGAATTTTCCGAGGCGTTGGCCGTGCTGGCCGTGGTGCTGGTGGTGGCCGTGGTGGGGCCGGCGCGGGCCATGCCGGCGCTGGACCGGGTGATGGGCGCGGTGTTTTCCGTGCACAGCGCCGATGCGCAGGACCGGTTTCTGGGCTCGGCCTTTCTGTGGGAGGACGGCATGGTGGCGGTGACCAATGCGCATGTGGTGGGCACGGCGGCCGAGGTTCGGCTGGTTGACGACCACGGCCGCACCGAGATTGCCCGGGTGATCGCCCGCGACCCGGTGCGCGATGTGGCGGTGCTGGCCGTGGCTGCGGGCCGGGCGGGGCTGACGGTCGGGCCGGCACCCGGGTTGGGGGCCGAGGTCTGGGCGCTTGGCGCACCCTTGGGGATCGCGTTCACTGTGACGGCGGGGCGCGTGTCGGCGCAGGCCCGGCAGGTCGATGCCGCCGTGCCGCTGCGGATGGTTCAACACGATGCGGCTGTCAATCCGGGCTCGTCAGGCGGTCCGCTCGTGGACAGCGCAGGGCGGCTGGTGGGGATGAACAGCCGGATAGCCGATGGCAGCCGGATGTTCATCGGCATCGCCTATGCCATCACCGGCGCCGATCTGACGCGCATCGTGGCGGGGCTGATCGAGGAAACCCTGGCCCCCTATCCGGTTCTGGGCATGACCGCGCGCGCGGTGGACCGCCAGATTGCGGCGGCGCTGGCGGTGCCGGTGGGCGCGGTTCTGGTCGACTCGGTCACACCGGGGCGGCTGGCGGCGGGGTTAGGGGCGGGCGATGTGATCCTCGCGGTCGACGGGGTTGTCTTGCAGACCGCGGGGGATCTGGCCTTTGCGATCGAGGCGGCGCAGGTGCGGGGTGCGGCCGATCTGGCGGTCTGGCGTGACGGGGCGCGGGTGTTGGTGGCGATGGACCTCACTTTGGCCGAGGCAGGGTTGGCGGTGCGCGATCTGGCGGGGGCTCAGGCGGTGCGGGTGGTGTCGTACACGCTGGCCTCGCTGGGGTTGCAGGTGGCCCCTGACGCCAGGGTCGCCGAGGTCACCTACAACTCGCTTGCGTTGCTGGCCGGCGTCGCCCCGGGTGATGTGCTGCTGGCGGTCAACGGGCAGACGGTCACGGCGGGCGCGGTGTTCGACCGTCCGGTTCTGTTGCGTTTGCGCGGCATCGACGGGCGCACCCGCCATGTGATGCTGGACCCCTGGGCCAAAACCGACGGCTTTCGCCCGCTCGGCGGCGCGAATGTGCTTGACCGCGACGTGGTGGTGTTCTGAGTGTCGCAAGAAGGGAGGGCCATGGACCGTATTCTGATCGTCGAGGATGATGCCGAAACCGCCGGGGCCGTGGCACGGGCGGTGCGCGAGGTTGGCTGCCTCCCGGTGGTTTGCGGCACCCTGGCCGAAGGCGAAGCGGCGGCGGCGGACGATTTCCGGGTGATCGTGCTGGACCGCATGTTGCCCGGTGGCGACGGGGTTGCCGCCATCGCGCGGATCCGGGCGGGAGGGGCCGGCGCGCTTATTCTGGTGCTGTCGGCGCTTGGCCGGGCGGCGCAGCGGGTGGAAGGGTTGGAAAAGGGGGCCGACGATTATCTGGCCAAGCCCTTCGAGCCGGACGAGTTGCGCGCCCGCCTGCGCGCCTTGCTGCGGCTGGGAACAGTTCAGGCATTGGACAATGATTTGTTGGCTTTTGGCGAGTTGGAAATTCGGCTGAAAGCCAGAACGGTTCATGTAAAGCGTGCGCATGTGGCCGTAAGTCCAAAGGAATTCGAGCTGATCACCTATTTTGCCCGGAATGCCGGTCAGACGGTGACCCGGATGCAATTGTTGGAAAATGTCTGGAACCTGCATTTCGACCCGCAGACCAATGTGGTCGATGTGCACGTGGGGCGGTTGCGCCGCAAGCTGGAGCAGGCCGGGTCGGCGGCGATCCGGACCGCGCGCGGCGAGGGGTATGTCTTTGCGCCCTTGGGGCTTGGGTGAGCGGTTTCTGGCAGGCGCGGGCGACGTTGCGGCTGGCGGGCATTCTGGCGGTGGCGGTGATTGGGCTGTCGCTCGGGGCGATGGGGTTGCAATACCGGCTGGTCGGGGACCGGCTGGTGGCGCAGACCCGTGCGGTGCTGGCCGCCGATCTGGACGGGCTGGCGGCGCTGTATGCGCAGCGGCGGATCATCGCGCTGCGGCAGGCGATCGAGTATCGCGCGGCAGTGGACGTGGCGGGCGAAATGCTGGTGCTGGCAGATCGCGGCGGTCGGGTGCTGGCAGGCACCCACTCCGTCTGGCCGGGGCTGGCGGCGACGGGCGAGGGGTTTGCAGTGGCGGGGGCGGTGCGGTTCGTCGCCGACGGGCAGGCCTGGCTGGGGGTCAGCCGGGTGCTGCCGGGGGGGTTCCCGCTGCTGGTGGCCCGCGCGCTGACCCCGGTGGAGGCGACGCTGGCCAGCCTGCGGCGTGGCATTCTGGCCCTGGCATTGGCCCTGGTCGTGGCGGGTTCGGCGGTCGGCTGGGTCGCGGCGCGCGGCGTGATGGGTCGGATCGGGCGGATCAACGCGCTGGCCGACCGGGTGGCGGCGGGCGAGCTTGATGCCCGCCTGCCCGGCCCGCGCAGCCACGACGAGTTCGGCCTGCTCGAGGGGCATGTCCACGCCATGCTCGACCGCATTCAGGCGCTGAACCGGGCAACGCACCGGCTGTCGGACAGCATCGCGCATGAACTGCGCACGCCCATGCACCGGATGATGCAGAAACTGGCCAGGATCGAGGGGCAGGCGGTGGCGGATGACTTGCGGGCCGAAATGCGCGCGGCGGTGCGGGTGTTCGACAGCCTGCTCGACATCAGCCGGGCCGAGGCCGATCAGGGCGCAGGCGGTCTGATCCCCGTTGATCTGACAGCGGTTGCGGCCGGGGTCTGGGACCTCTACACCGCACTGGCCGAGGACAAGGGATTGATCTGCAAGGCCGATCTTGCCGACGGGCTGTGGGTTCTGGGCGACCGCACCCTGATTGCGCAGGTGTTGTCGAACCTGTTTGACAATGCGATCAAGTACTGTGCTGCGGGCGACAGCCTGACATTGAGCCTGACCGAGGGCCCGGACCGGCATGTGATGCGGGTGGCCGATACCGGCCCCGGCCTGCCCGACGACATTCGCGGCGAGGCGTTCGAGCGGTTTGTGCGGGCCGACCGCGACAGGGCCAGGCCCGGGCATGGGCTGGGCCTGACGCTGGTCCGCGCGATTGCCGCACGGCACGGCGCACGTCTGACGCAGCCCGCAGCGGACAGGGGGTTCGTGCTGGAGATTGCCTGGCCAAGACTTGCCGTCTGACCGTGGCTTCGGCAGCGGTCAAGCGCTTTGGTGCGACAGCCAGTCCATCAGCGCAGGCCGCGCGGTTTCCGCCCCTGCGGCGCGGGCAGCGTTGATCACCTCGCGCGCCTGACCCAGATCGACCTGCCGCAACAACGACTTGACCGGCCCGACCGACGCCGGCCGCATCGACAGCGCCCGCAACCCGATGGCGGCAAGGGCCAGCGCCTCGACCGGCCGCCCCGCATCCTCGCCACAAAACGACAGCCGGGTGCCCGAGGCGGCGCAGCGGGCGACCACCAGTTCCAGAAACGCCAGAAACGACAGGTTCAGCGTATCGTAGCGCCGGCGCACCCGTTCATTCTCGCGGTCGGCAGCGAAGAAGAACTGCTTGAGGTCATTGCCGCCGATCGACACGAAGTCGGCCAGATCGTAGAACGCCTGCGGGGCATAGGCCAGACTGGGGGTTTCCAGCATCGCGCCGATCTCGATGCGGGCGGGCACCGCGCGACCCAACGACCTTTCCCGGTGAATTTCGCGCAAGGTGGCGGCGCGCGCCGCCAGAAACTCGGAGTGTTCGGTGATGAAGGGAAACATGACCGTCAGCGGCCGCCCGTTGGCCGCGCGCAACAGCGCCTGCAACTGCATCCGCAGCACCCCGGGTTTGTCGAGCCCGACCCGGATCGCCCGCCAGCCCATCGCCGGATTGGGCTCGTCTTGCGGTTTCATGTAGGGCAGCACCTTGTCCGACCCGATGTCGAGGGTGCGAAAGGCAACGGGCCGTCCGCGTGCCGCGTCCATCACCCGCGCATAGGTCTGTGCCAGTTCGGCGCGCTGCGGCATCCGGTTGCGGATCAGGAATTGCAGTTCGGTGCGAAACAGGCCCACGCCCTCGGCACCCGAGCCTTCGAGCGACGGCAGGTCGGCCATCAGCCCCGCGTTCATCATCAGCGTGACGGTGGTGCCGTCGCGGGTGGTGGCGGGCAGATCGCGCAGACTGGCATAGCGTTTCTGCGCCTCGGCCTGCATGGCGATCTTGTCGCGGAACGACCGCGCCACCGCCTCGTCGGGGCGCAGATGGACGACGCCCTGATCGCCGTCGACCAGAATGTGGTCGCCGTTGAGCGCCTCGTTGGTGATCCGGGCAGCGTGGATCACCAGCGGGATCGCCAGCGCGCGCGCCACGATGGCGGCGTGACTGCCGACCGAGCCTTCTTCCAGCACCACGCCGCGCAGTTTGCGACCGTATTCCAGCAGTTCCGCCGGGCCGATGTTGCGCGCGACCAGCACGGGGTTTTCCGGCATCTCGGCCCCGGTATCGGACCCCTGGCCGGTCAGGATGCGCAGCAGGCGGTTCGACAGGTCATCCAGATCGTGCAGGCGTTCGCGCAGATAGGCGTCCGGCACCTGCTCCAGCCGGTTGCGCGCGGCGGATTGCTCCTTTTCCACGGCAGCCTCGGCGGACAGGCCGCGTGCGATGTCCTCTTCCATCCGGCGCAGCCAGCCGCGCGAATGGGCAAACATCCGGTAGGCCTCCAGAACGGCTTTCTGTTCCTTGTCAAGGCTTTCGGCGGCCAGGAGGTCATCGACCGAGACCCGCAGCACCCCCACCGCCTCGCGGATGCGGTCGATCTCGGTCAGGGGGTCGTCGGCCACCGGGTTGGTCACCACGACGCGCGGTTCGTGCAGCCAGACCCGGCCTTCGGCAGCGCCTTCCTGCCCGGTGCCGCCCCGGATCATCACGGGCTGCTTGTGCTTGGCCCCCATCGCGTCGCCGTCCCCGGCAAATGCCCCGAGTTCGGCCATCTCGGCCAGAACCATCGCCACGACATCCAGCGCGTCGATCTCGTCTTCGGAATAGGCGCGGGCGGATTTCGACTGCACCACCAGCACGCCCAGCTTTTCGCCCACCCGCTGAATGGGCACGCCGAGGAACGACGAGAAAATCTCTTCGCCGGTTTCCGGCATGAAGCGAAAGCCCTTCTCGGCGGGCGCATTGGCGGTGTTGACCGGCTGGCCCAGCCGCGCCACCCGCCCCACCAGACCCTCGCCCAGCTTCATCCGCGTCTGGTGCACGGCGGCCTTGTTCAGACCTTCGGTCGCGCACAACTCCAGCGTTTCGGCGTCGCGGAACAGGTAGATCGAGCACACCTCGGCATGCATCGAGTCGGCGATCAGATGGGTGATGCGGTCCAGCCGGTCCTGCCCCTTGCCCGGCACGGCAAGGCTGTCGCGCAACCGGCGCAGCAGTTTGCGGCTGTCGCTTTCGCTGCGGTCCGGCATTCTTCCCCCGCCTGTCAGGGGCGGTCAGACCGCCTTTTCCAACTCGAACGCATCATGCAGCGCCTGAACCGCCAGTTCCATGTATTTCCGGTCGATCAGTACCGAAATCTTGATCTCGGAAGTTGAGATGACCTTGATGTTGATATTTTCGGCGGCGAGTGCGGTGAACATCGTGGCGGCGACCCCGGCGTGCGACCGCATCCCGATGCCCACGACCGAGATCTTGGCGACGTCAATGTCGGTGACCAGCGCGCCATAGGCAAAGCGGCCCAGATCGCGGGCGGCCTCGATGGCATGGGCGGCGCGGGTCACCTGATTGGTCGGGCAGGAAAACGTCATGTCGGTATAGGGGCGGTGGTCGGCACCGGCCTCGATTTCCGAGATGTTCTGCACGATCATGTCGACGTTGACCCCGGCCTCGGCCAAGGGGCCAAAGATCGCGGCGGCAATCCCGGGGCGATCCTCGACCTTGACCAGCGTCATTTTCGCCTCGTCGCGCGAATAGGCGACGCCCGACACCACTTTCGATTCCATGATCTCATCCTCGTCGCAGACCAGCGTTCCAGAGTTTTCGTCGGTGTCCTCAAAGGACGACAGCACCCGCAGCCGCACCTTGTAGCGCATCGCCAGTTCGACCGAGCGGGTTTGCAGGACCTTCGCACCCAGTGAGGCCAGTTCCAGCATCTCTTCAAAGGCGATGCGGTTCAGCTTGCGGGCCTTTGCGGTGATGCGCGGATCGGTGGTGTAGATCCCGTCCACATCGGTGTAGATATCGCACCGCTCAGCGGCAAAGGCTGCGGCAAAGGCCACGGCGGTGGTGTCTGATCCGCCCCGGCCAAGGGTGGTGATGCGGCCTTCCGCGCTCACGCCCTGAAACCCCGCCACCACCGCCACCTTGAAGCCTTCGGCAAATTTCGCGTCGATATTGGCGCGGGGGATGTCGTTGAACCGGGCCGAGGCATGAGCGGATGTGGTCTGGATCGGCACCTGCCAGCCCTGCCACGAGCGCGCGGGCACGTCCAACTCCTGCAAGGTCAGCGCCATCAGCCCCGCCGTCACATTCTCGCCGTTGGAGACCACGGCATCATATTCGCGCGCATCGTAAAGCGGCGAGGTGCCCTCGACCCAACCCACAAGCTCGTTGGTCTTGCCCGACATGGCGCTGACGATGACGATCACGTCATAGCCGCGCGCCACCTCGCGCTTCACCTTCGCGGCGGCATTGGCGATCCGGGCAAGATCCGCCACGGAAGTGCCGCCGAATTTCATCACCAGAACCGGCATGCCCGACCTTTAAAAGCGATTTCCAAGCTGCCGCGCCTTCTATGCGGCGTGGTGGGCGCGCGCAAGGGGGAGGCGGCAAGCTGCAGGGGGCGCGTGAAATCAGCCTGCACTCAGCGCGTGCGATTGCGGAACAGTGATTCTCAGGAATTGCGGGCGGCCCACTCTTGCGCCACATCGCCCATGGTTTTGGGATTGCCATCCTTGATCCAGTTCATGAACGGGCGGTCAAACCTGAAATGTTCGCCGCATTGGGCAATCATGAAACGCCGCACATTCTGGGTCGATTTGTAATGCGCGGTGACGGGTGTATCGCGCTTTATAGCACTGGAATGCCAGTCGAACTTGGTCAATGACTTGCTCCCTTTGCAACGACGCCTCAATTTGGCGAAAACATGATGGTTCCGCTTCAACGCGAGCCATCTAGGCCCTCACTCCGATTTTTGCGCAACCCGATTCTGGCGCAGGCGCGGTCAGGCCTGAAGCGCGCGCCAGCCGATGTCGTGGCGGCAGTAACCGCCGGGCCAGTCAATGGCATCGACCATCGCATAAGCGCGGGAACGGGCTTCGGCGAGGGTGGCGCCCCGGGCGGTCACGTTCAGCACCCGGCCTCCGACGGCGAGGATCTGGCCCTCTGCGGCGCGGGTGCCAGCGTGGAACACCATCTGAAAACTGGAGTCCGGCAGCGCGTCCAGCCCCGTGATCACGCTCCCCTTGGCATAGGCGCCCGGATAGCCGTTGGCCGCCATCACCACGGTCAGCGCATGGTCGCAGGCCCAGTTCACCTGCGCCCCCTCCAGCCGCCCTTCGGCGCAGGCGAGCATCAGGTCGAGCGCCTGCGCCCCCAGCCGCATCATCAGGACCTGACATTCGGGGTCGCCGAAGCGGGCGTTGTATTCCACCAGCCGGGCGCGGCCGTCCCGGATCATCAGACCGGCATACAGCACGCCGTGATAGGGAGTGCCGCGGCGGGCCATCTCGGCCAGTGTCGGGGTGATGATCTCGGCCATGGCGCGGGCGGCGATGGCGGACGTCAGCACGGGGGCCGGCGAATAGGCGCCCATGCCGCCGGTGTTGGGGCCGGTGTCGCCGTCGAACGCGCGTTTGTGGTCCTGGGCCGAGCCTATCGGCAGGGCGGTGATGCCGTCGGTCAGGATGAAAAAGCTGGCCTCTTCGCCGGGCATGAACGCTTCGATCAGCACTTCGGCCCCGGCCGGCCCGAAGGCTCCGCCAAGGATGTCGTCGATGGCGGCCAGCGCCTCGGGCACCGACATCGCCACCACGACGCCCTTGCCCGCCGCCAGACCATCGGCCTTTACGACGATGGGGGCGCCCTGTGCGATCACATGGGCGCGGGCGGGCGCGGCGTCGGTGAACCGGGCATAGACGGCAGTGGGGGCCCCGCAGGCGTCGCAGATCTGCTTGGCAAACGCCTTCGACGTCTCCAGCCGGGCCGCCGCCGCCGAGGGGCCAAAGGTCAGCAGGCCTGCGGCGCGCGTCGCATCCGCCACTCCGGCGGCGAGGGGGGCTTCGGGGCCGATGATCACGAAATCAACGGCATTTTCGGCGCAGAACGACACGACCGCAGCGGCGTCGAGGATGTCGATATCGGCGCATTCGGCGAGGCTGGCGATCCCGGCATTGCCGGGGGCCACGATCAGGCGGTCGCATTTGGGGTTCTGCTTGACCGCCCAGGCCAGGCTGTGTTCCCGCCCGCCGCCGCCGAGGATCAGGATGTTCATCGATGCCCCGCTTGGCCTTTGCTGCCCCGCGTCATAGGATGATCGCAGCACGGAGGCAACGGCATGGATCTGTTCGAGGACGGCGTGGCCCCGGCGGGCAACAGCCCCGAGTTCACCGTCTCGGAACTGGCGGGCGCGGTCAAACGGATGATCGAGGGCGAATTCGGGCTGGTTCGGGTGCGCGGCGAGGTCGGGCGGGTGTCGCGACCGGCTTCGGGGCACCTGTATTTTGCGTTGAAGGATGACCGGGCGTCGCTGGATGCCGTGGCCTGGAAAGGCCAGGTTTCCCGGATGCAGGTGCGACCCGAGGAAGGGATGGAAGTGGTGGCCACCGGCCGGATGACCACCTTTCCCGGCCAGTCGAAGTATCAATTGATCGTCGAGGACGTCGCGCCTGCAGGTGTCGGCGCGCTGATGGCGATGCTGGAACGGCGCCGGGTGGCGCTGGCCGCAGAAGGGCTGTTCGATGTGGCGCGAAAGCAGCCGATCCCCTATCTGCCGCAGGTGATCGGGGTCGTCACCTCGCCGTCGGGGGCGGTGATCCGCGACATCCTGCACCGGTTGCGCGACCGGTTTCCGCGGCATGTGCTGATCTGGCCCGTGGCGGTGCAGGGGCAGGCTTGCGCGCCCGAGGTGGCAGCGGCGATCCGCGGGTTCAACGCGATTGCGCCCGGCGGGCCGATGCCCAGGCCGGATGTGATCATCGTGGCACGCGGCGGCGGCTCGCTGGAAGATCTGTGGGGCTTCAACGAAGAGATCGTGGTGCGCGCAGCGGCGGCGTCGGCGATCCCGCTGATCTCGGCAGTAGGGCACGAGACCGACACCACGCTGATCGACTTTGCCGCCGATTTGCGCGCGCCGACGCCCACTGCGGCGGCGGAACTGGCGGTGCCGGTGCGGCTGGACCTGCTGGCCGGCCTGGATGCCCGGGCCGCCCGGCTGAGCGGGGCGGTGGCGCGCGGCGTGGCGCTGCGGCGGCAACGTCTGGCGGGCCTTGCGCGGGCCATGCCACGGCCGGAGGCACTGCTGGGGGGGCCGCGGCAACGGCTCGACCTGTGGTCGGGGCGGCTCGGCGGGGCCCTGGGGCGGGCGACAGCGCGCAAGGCGGCGGGGTTTGCCGCACGCGCCGGGCTGATCCGGCCGGAACTGCTGGCGGGCGCGATCCGACGGCGGCAGGACCGGCTGACCGCGTTGGGGCGCGGGATCGACGCGGCGCTGGACCGCCGGGTAGAGCGGACGCGCACCCTGTCGCAGGCGCTGGCCGGACGGCTGGCTCCGGCGCTGGCGAACCTGATTGCCACCGCCGCGCGCCGGGTGGCCGAAGGGCACCAGCGGCTGGCCGCGCTGGATGCACGGTTGCAAGCGGCGCCTGTGCGGCGGCTGGCCCTGCTGGCCGACCGGCTGGACCGATTGGACCGGTTGCGCCAGACCCTTGGCCCGACCGAGACGCTGAAGCGCGGCTTCGTGATCGTTCGGGTTGACGGCACCGTGGTCACCACCCGGGCAGCGGCCTTGCAGGGCGGCGATCTTCAGTTGCAGTTCCACGACGGCAGGATGGATATCCGCAGCGCACCCCGCAAACCGAAGGGAACGATCCCGACGGCACAGGGCAACTTGTTATAGCCGAAAGTTCGTTCTGGACAATCACAGTTGAGGCGAAACCTCAGCTTTGACCTGCAACCTTTTGTCTTTGCTCATGCCGACGATCTGGTCTGTGATCGCAAAGATGGAGTATCCTCAAACCCCGACCCCCGGCCCCATGCAGGGCATCGGCCCGGCGGTCTGCGCGACCTCGGACAACGGGGTTCCGTCGGGGTCGCCGAGAAAGCGCGCGGACAAGCCGCTGGACGTCAGATAGAAGGTCCAGCACTGGATGTCCGGCTGGTCCTCGTAGACGAAACAGATCGCATCCTGATCGCTGTACCAGATGCCGTCCTTGCACTCGTCGGCGGTAAAGGCCCAGATAACCCGGCGACCGGGCAGGTATTGCTCGGTGCCCCAGATCGCCCCGTTCCGGGCATAGGTCAGGGTCTTGCCGGTCGAATAGGCGTCGAACTCGGCAGCGGTCATCGGCGTGTCCTGCGCAGCGGCGGGCAGCGCGGCAAGGCAGACGGCAAGGGCAAGGGGGCGCATGAAAAGCTCCGGTCAGGTGCCAGCATGGTCGCAGAAGCCCACGCAAAACGCCAGTCACGCCTTGGCTATCGGTGCGCGCCAGCACGCCAGATGCGGCCGGATCGCCCGGTGCCACAGCGGCGGGATCAGCGCCAGAGTGCAGGCCAGCGGCAGCGGCCAGGGCAGATGCGGGGCCGCGTCGGGGGCGGGCAACCGCAGCGCCGGGTAGGGCCGCGCCGGATGCGCATGATGGTCCGAATGGCGCGGCGCGTTCAGCATCATGCGGGCGGAATACCGATGCGGCGCGTTCCAGGAATGCTGCGCACCCACCGGCTCCAACCGTCCGTCGGGCAGCGCCACCCGAACGAGGCCATAGTGCTGCACATAGTCCGACAGGAAAATCTGCATCTGCGCATGCGCGGCAAGCCCGGCCCAGACCGCAACGCCGCCCCACTGTGCCAGCCCGTACCCGCAGGCCAGCGCCGCCACCGCCCCGCCGATGTAGATCGCATAGGGATGGCCGGCTCCGCCGCTCCGCAAGGCGGTCTCGGCCTGCAACCCGGCCTTGAAACTGCCGAGCCAGGCGCGGGGCAGAAACCGCCAGAAGCCTTCGCCGGGCCGCGCGGTGTTGGGGTCGGCCCGGCTTGCGACATGCCGGTGATGCACCAGCCGGTGGGCCGATGCGTGATGCCCGATCAGCAGCGAGGTGTAGACCGCCACCCCCAGCCGGAACAGCCGACGGTCGCCGCGGTGGATCAACTCATGTGCCGCCGGATGCGCGACCTGGCCCATCCACAACCCGGCCGCCGCGAACAGCAGCCCGCGCTGCCACGGCCCCAGACCCGACGGTCCCGCCACCGCCCAGACAACCGCCGGCAGCAGCAGCAGATGGCCGACCCCCAGAACCACAAGCAACCCGTCCGCCGCCGGAAACTCGGACCCTTCGGGCGCGTCGGCGCGGCCCCGGGACAGCATCTGGTCCAAGAGCACGGTCAGCACACCCACATGCAAAAGTCCGATCAGCGGCCACACCCCGCCAAACGCCAACGCCGCCCCGAACATCCCCAACGGGCTGAGAGCGGCAAGGGCAAACCACGTCACATTCTGCTGGTGGACGGTTTCCATCAGGCGATTCTAGCACGCCGGGCGTCAACAAAAAGCCCTTCCCCGGCAGCCGGCGGAAACGGTCTGTCGCGGGATCCGCCCCCGCCCCCTTCCATCGGGCAGCCGAATTGACTAGGTGAGGGGTCACGGTCAGCGGCACGGGGCCCGGATGTCGTTTTTCAAGAAACTGCGCGACCGGATGTTTCGCTCGTCCGACAAGATCGGCGAAGGGCTGGAGGCGCTGGTCGCCCCTTCGGATGCCGCCCCTTCGGATGCCGCCCCATCGGATGCTGCGCCGTCGCTTGCCGAACCGGCAAGGCCCGGTCTGCTCGGCCGCCTGCTGACCGCTGCCGACACGCCGCGCCGGGTGCTGGACGACGCCATGCTGGAAAGTCTTGAAGACGTGCTGATCCAGGCCGATCTGGGGGTCGATACCGCCTTGCGGGTCACTGCCAACATCGCCGAACGGCACCGTGGCAAACGCCTTTCCACGCCCGAACTGCGCAGTGCGCTTGCCGCCGAGGTCGCCCGCATCCTGACCCCGGTGGCCCGGCCGTTGCCGCTGTATCCGCAAAAGCCGCAAGTCGTGCTGGTTGTGGGGGTCAACGGTTCGGGCAAGACGACGACGATCGGCAAGCTGGCCAGCCAGTTCCGCGCGGCGGGCAAATCGGTGGTGATCGCCGCCTGCGACACGTTCCGCGCCGCTGCGGTCGAGCAGTTGCAGATCTGGGGCAACCGGGCCGGTGTCCCGGTTTTGACGGCCCCGGATGGGACGGACCCGGCCAGCCTCGCCTTCGACGCCCTGACCCGCGCGCGCGCAACCCATGCCGACCTGTTGTTGATCGACACCGCGGGCCGCCTGCAGAACCGCGCCGATCTGATGGAAGAGTTGGCCAAGATCGTCCGGGTGCTGCGCAAGGTCGATCCGACAGCGCCGCACAACACCCTGCTGGTGCTGGATGCCACAACCGGGCAGAACGCGCTGGCCCAGGTCGAGATCTTTCGCAAGATTGCCGATGTCAGCGGCCTGGTGATGACCAAACTCGACGGCACGGCCAAGGGTGGTGTTCTGGTTGCGCTTGCCGACCGGTTCGGCCTGCCGATCCATGCCATCGGCGTCGGCGAACAGATCGACGACCTTGCCGCGTTCGACCCCGACGACTTTGCCCGCGCCCTCGTCGGCATCGACGCCTGATCCCCCGCTGCCGGTGCCTGCACACACCCCGGCCCGACGCCGAAAAACCCCGGAACCCAGACAGTGTTCGCCGCCCTGATCGCCGGGTCGGTTCCCGGCGAAAGGCTGGAGGCGGTGCGCGGCGGGCTGATGGGGCTGATTGCACTGGGCGCGGTTCTGGTGCAGATCGGGCGGGTGGAGGACCCGATGGCTGAAAAGCAGATAAACCCCGTGCTGAAACTGGCCCTGGAACTGGGGCCGGTGCTGGCGTTCTTTGTGGCCTATGGCCGGATGAAGGATCAGGTCTTTACGGTACTGGGGACAGACTATTCCGGTTTCATCGTGGTCACCGCCCTGTTCATTCCGGTTCTGATCCTGACCACCGGCATCCTGTGGGCGCTGACCGGGACATTGTCCAGAATGCAGATCGCAACTCTGGTTCTGGTGGTCGTGTTCGGTGGGCTGTCGGTCTGGTTCAACGACAAGCAGTTCTTCAAGATGAAGCCGACGATCATCTACCTGTTGTTCGCGGCGATCCTGGGCGTCGGGCTGTTGCGCGGGCAGTCCTATCTGAAGGTCGTGATGGATCAGGCGTTTCCGATGCAGCCTGCAGGCTGGATGATCCTGACCCGGCGCGTGGCGCTGTTTTTCGCAGGCCTTGCGATCGCCAACGAGGTGGTCTGGCGGACGATGACCGACGAGACCTGGGTCACGTTCAAGACGTTCGGTCTGACGGCAGCGCTGTTTGCGTTCTTCATGGCGCAGGGCAGGCTGATGGAGAAATACGGGATCAAGGATCCGGCGCCCTGATGATCCCCTGACTCAGGCCGGGCCCAGCAGGCGTTCCGCCCCGACCGGCAGCACCAGCCGCGACCAGCGGCGGTCGCGCCGGACGGGCAGGGCCGCGCGCAGCACCGGCAGCGGCAGCGACCCGTCCATCATCGCCCGGTACAGCGCAAAGATGCCCGGGCGCATGTACGGCGACCAGTGGCAGATCCGGGCCGGCGGCGGTGGCAGGCGGTAACCCAGACGGTCGAGCACGGCCAGCGTCTCCGGCTGATCGATCTGCAGGTCCAGCCAGTTCGGCAGCGCCCGTCCGGTGCCCTGCCCGAGCGCGGTGTCGGTGCCAAGCCCGACCAGCCATTCCAGTGCAAAATCGAACAGGTCGTTCTCGCGCGTGGTTACATTGACGATTTCGACGCAGCGCCCCGCCGGGGTATCGAGGGCGGCGCGCGCCGGCCTGCGGGTTTCGGCAGCGGCCAGCAGGATCATCCGGCGAAAATCGCCCGGCCGGGCGTGGGGCAGCGCCTGCAGGGCCACGCGCGCGCCAAGCGAGTGGCCGATGACATCAACCTGCCGGTCCGGATCGAGGTGGCGAATGCAGGCGACCAGCGCCGACAGCGCCAGCCCCGCCGCTGCAGCGCGGCGATAGGCGCCCTGCACCGATCCGCGCGCCTCCCATCCCAGGGCGATCGCCAGTCCGTTACCGCCCGTCAGGCCCAGATGCCGCGGCCAACTGGTCGCCTTGCGGTCGCCCCTCGGCGGGTTCATCGACAGGATGTGGCCATGCGGGCAGTGCCCCGCAATCCCTGGGGCAAAGCGGTAGCCGTGGATCATGACAACCACCGGGGCCCGCACCGGAAGCTGTGCCAGACGTCCGGCCAGAACCGCAGGGTCGATTTGCAGCCCCAGGGCAGTCACATCCGCGCGAACCGGGGCTGGCGTCTGGGGCATTTTGGCCTGTTTTGTGCAATTGCGGCACTCGTAGGCCCATGCTGCAACGCTGCGGTGAACCTATGGTTACAACTGCGTGACGGTGCCGGTTCGCAACAGTTGACCTTTCGTTTGGCGGCAGGTATCTGCGACGTTGTGGCGCTTTGTTACCGGATTGCGGGCCACGTTAAACAAACCGCTAAAGAGGTGTGGGTTTCGCCCCGGCACCTTTGTTTGGTCCGGGGCTTTTTGTTGGCCGCAGGCCTTGCGCGACGGAGACAGCGATGGACGGATGGAAGACGCGGACCCAACTCGTGCATGAAGGCAGCCGTCGCAGCCAGTATGGCGAAATGGCCGAGGCGATTTTCCTGACCCAGGGCTTTGTCTACGAGACGGCCGAGGCCGCCGAGGCGCGGTTTCTGAAGGCGGGCAACGACGAGTTCATCTATGCCCGCTACGGCAACCCCACCACCCGGATGTTCGAGGAACGCATCGCGGCACTGGAAGGGTGCGAGGATGCCTTTGCCACGGCGTCCGGCATGGCGGCGGTGATGGGGTCGCTGGCCAGCCTGCTGCGCGCGGGCGACCATGTCGTGTCGTCGCGGGCGCTGTTCGGATCCTGTCTGTATGTGCTGGAAGAGGTTCTGCAACGCTATGGCGTGCGGGTTACGTTTGTCGATGGGGCAGATATCGAACAATGGCGGGCTGCGGTGGTGCCGGGCGTCAAGGCGGTCTTTTTCGAGTCCGTTTCGAACCCCACACTGGAACTGATTGATATCGCAGCGGTATCAGAGATTGCCCACGCAGCGGGCGCGCTGGTCATCGTGGACAACGTGTTTGCCACCCCGATCTTTTCGAACGCCGTGGCGCAGGGGGCCGATGTGGTGGTCTATTCCACCACCAAGCACATCGACGGGCAGGGTCGGGCCTTGGGCGGGGTGGTCTGCGGAACAAGGGAGTATATTCGCAAGGTGCTGGAGCCCTACATGAAGCACACCGGCGGCTCGATGAGCCCGTTTACAGCGTGGATCATGCTGAACGGGATGGTGACGCTGGACCTGCGCTGCCGGGCGATGGCGGATGCGGCGTTGCGGATCGCTGCGGTTCTGGAAAGCATCGGGCAGGCCGAACGGGTGATCTATCCGGGGCTTCCGAGCCATCCGCAACACGGGCTGGCGATGGCGCAGATGGGGTCGGGCGGCACGATTGTGGCCTTCGATGTGGCGGGCGGCAAGGCGGCGGCCTTCCGGTTTCTGAACGCGTTGCAGATCATCAAGATTTCCAACAACCTCGGCGATGCCAAGTCGATCGTGACGCATCCGGCGACCACCACCCATTCGCGGCTGCCCGACGACCAGAAGGCGCGGTTGGGCATCACTGCGGGCCTCGTGCGGCTGTCGGTGGGGCTGGAGGATGCCGGCGATCTGATTGCCGATCTGCAGCGGGCCTTCACGGCAAACTGAACCGCGCGGTGCGGCATATTCGTGCCGCAGGGTTTGCGGAACGGCGGCGGGGGCCTACATAGGTCGGCTGAGATTGCGCAAACAGGAGAATGCCATGACCATTCATCCCTCTGATCTGGACTCGCAGCCGTTGACCGCTGCATCCGGGGCCACACTGGTCGTGCAGCCATACCCGGTGATGAGCCGCGAATATCCTGCGACGTTCCGGGTCGACGACGCCTACAAGACCACGCTGCCCGACCTGCAGAACGGCCCCTCGAGCCTGATCGTGGGCGCGCGGCAGGTGATCCAGCATGTCGGCATCTCGAACTTCCGACTGCCGCTGCGCTATCGCACCCGGGATGCCGGCGAGGTGGTGCTGGAAACATCCGTCACCGGCACGGTCAGTCTGGAGGCGGAAAAGAAGGGCATCAACATGAGCCGCATCATGCGGTCGTTCTATGCCCATGCCGAGCGGGATTTCAGTTTCGAGGTGATCGAACGGGCACTGGAGGATTACAAGCGCGATCTGGGGTCGTTCGACGCGCGCATCCAGATGCGGTTCTCGTTCCCGGTGCGGGTGGACAGCCTGCGGTCGGGGCTGTCGGGCTGGCAATACTATGATATTGCGCTGGAACTGGTCGATGCAAACGAGATGCGCAAGAAGATCATGCACCTGGATTTCGTCTATTCCAGCACCTGCCCCTGTTCGCTGGAACTGTCAGAGCACGCCCGCATGACGCGCGGGCAACTGGCCACGCCGCATTCGCAGCGGTCGGTTGCGCGGATTTCGGTCGAGGTCAAAGGCGGGCACTGCCTGTGGTTCGAGGATCTGATCGAGATTGCCCGCTCGGGCGTTCCGACCGAGACCCAGGTGATGGTCAAGCGCGAGGATGAGCAGGCGTTTGCCGAGTTGAACGCCGCCAACCCGATCTTCGTGGAAGATGCGGCGCGGTCGTTTTGCGCGGCGTTGCAGGCAGAGCCGCGCGTCGGCGATTTCCGCATCGTGGCCAGTCATCAGGAAAGCCTGCACAGCCATGACGCGGTGTCGGTGCTGACCGAAGGACCGACATTCGCCGCCACCAGTCTGGACCCGCGGCTGTTTGCCAGCCTGTACCACGTCGGCTGACGGGCAGGACCGCCGAGTCAACTGCACGGCGGCATGGCTTGATGCAGCGCGGCCGGGCCCGAATTGACGCCTGCGCCGGGCAGGGCTAGACCCGGCGCATGATCGACCTGCGCCCCATCCTGTACATCCTTGGTCGCATCCTGTTTGTGCTGGCCATTCTGATGCTGGCACCGGCAATCATTGATCACCGCGCCGGTCTGGACAACGGCGCCGACTTCTTGGAGGCGGCGGTGATCACCGGCTCGATCGGCGGGCTGGTGGCGCTGGCGACGCTGAACGGGCTGGGACGGGGTTTCGATGCGCGGCAGGCGTATCTGCTGACCGTCGCGATCTGGGTCGTGGTGCCGCTGTTCGGGGCGCTGCCTCTGATGCTGGGGGCCCCTGGTCTGGGGCTGACCGACGCCTATTTCGAGGCGGTTTCGGGCATCACCACCACGGGATCAACCGTCATAGCCGGGCTGGACGACCTGCCGCCGGGGATGAACCTGTGGCGCGGAATGCTGAACTGGCTGGGCGGTCTGGGCATCGCCTTTGTCGCGATGATCTTTCTGCCGGTGATGCGGACGGGCGGCATGCAGTTTTTCCGCACCGAAGGGTTTGACACGTTCGGCAAGGCCTTGCCGCGCGCCACCGACATCGCGCGGCAGTTGCTGGGGGTCTATGCCGGGCTGACCGTGATCTGTGCGGCGGTTTACGGGGCCATCGGGATGACGGCGCTGGATGCCGTGGTGCATGCGCTGACAACGATCGCAACGGGGGGGTTTTCGCCTCGGGCGAGCAGTTTCAACCGCTACGCAGGGGCCGGCGAGTATGTCGGCGCGCTGTTCATGATCGTCGCTAGCCTGCCCTACATCCGCTATGTGCAACTGGTGAACGGGCAGGCCGGCCCGCTGTGGCGCGACGCGCAGGTCCGTGGCTATCTGCGGATCGTCGCCGCCGGGGTCGCAACAGTCACGATCTGGCGCAGTGCCACGTCGGACATGGCGGTCGAGCCGGCCTTCCGCGAGAGCCTGTTCAACCTCGCGTCCATCGTGTCGGGCAGCGGTTTCTCTTCCGGCAGCTTTGCGGCCTGGGGTGGATTTGCCATGGTAGTGGCCTTTGTGATGGGGCTGATCGGCGGGTGTTCGGGATCCAGTTCGAGCGCGCTGACCGTATTCCGGGTGCAGGTCACCGGGGCGGCCCTGCTGGCACAAATCCGCCGGATCAACACGCCCAGCCGGATCAGTCCGGTCAAGTACGATGGGCGGCGGGTGAATGCCGATGTGATGGGTGCGCTGATGCTGTACGTGACCGGGTATTTCCTGACCATGGGTGTCATGAGCGTGGCCTGCACGCTGACCGGGGTGGACATGCTTTCGGCGCTTTTCGCGATCTGGTCGTCGATCGGCAACATCGGCTATGCGCTTGGGCCGATGCTGGCCGAGACCGGCACCTACCGCGATTTTCCGGGGGCGGCGAAATGGATCATGATCATCACGATGCTGATGGGGCGACTGGGGTTGCTGGCGTTGTTCCTGGTGGTTCTTCCGCGGTTCTGGCAGCGGTGAGGTCCGGGTTGCCCGCAGGTCGATCGGCCATGCCGGGTCAGTCCCAGCACGACACCAGAACGGTCATGCCCAAGGCCTGCCTGGCAAGCGCATCCGGGGTCAGCGACGCCGTGTCGGGTGCGAGAACGGCTATTCCGGCTGCCAACAGCAAGGGAGCCAGCGTTTCGGCTCCGGCGGCAAAAGCCACGCCATCGGGCAGTTTGCGGTTGGGGTCCGGGCTTGCCAACAGCAGGCCGATCACCGCCCCGGTGGTGTCAAGCACCGGGCCGCCCGCATCGCCCGGCAGGACGGCGGCGGTCAGGCGGCGCAACCCGGTTTCGCCGGCAAGGCCCCTGATATCCTCGAGCGCACCGAAGGTCAGCACCGGGGCGGGCAGCGAGTCTTCATAGGAATAGCCCGCAACCGCCACGTCGGTCCCGATGCGCGGCAGCGCAGATGCAAGGCGGGCAAACGCCGGGGGTGACAGCGGCTGGGCGGGGGCAAGGATCGCGGTGCCGGTGGCGGGATCGCTGAGGGCGACGGTCGCCTCGGTGGTGCGGTCCAGCGTGAGGCGGCCGCATTGCTGCACCACGGCGAGCGTGGTCAGCACGTTGCCCGTCGCATCGACATAGAACCCCGACCGCGAGAACCGCGGCTTGCGCACTTCGAGACCCGAAAGCAGGCCGCGTCGCGCCGAATCGTCCATCGGCACAAGCCCCGGGTCCAGCGATTTGTCGCCGACCGACCGGAAGCTGGCCTGCATCGCGGGCAGGATCCGCGCCATCCGGTCGGCATCGGCGGGTGCCCAGATTGCCATGAAACCCTTGACCTGACCCCGTGCGGTTTCGGCAAAGGCATAGCTTTGCACCGAGGCGCTGCGGGCATTGATCGTGAAGCTGCGCTCGTCGCGGCGGCGCTCGCCGTCGGGGGGCACCCCTTCGAGGGTTTGCAGGATGTCGTAAAGCCCCGACAGGCTGGCCTGATCGCCGGGTTGCGAGATCAGCACGATCCGCAGACCCGACCCGGCGGTTTCGGCAAAGTGCACGAACGGCGGCTCGTAGTGATCAAAAGCGACCAGCGCCATCGGCAGGGTGATCTCGATCCCTGCCTCGGGTTCGGTCACGGTCTGAAAGCCGAACTCGGCCTGATCGGCCTGAAAGTTGGCCACCAGCGTGGCGCGTTGGCGTGCGGTCAGCACGCCGGTCGCCTCGAACCCGTTGGCGGTTTGCCAATCGGCCATGGACGCGCGGGTGCCCGGCCCGAACGCACCGTCAATAGCCGCGCTGTAAAAGCCGAACCATTTCAGCGCGGTTTGCAGGGCCCTGCGGTCGTCCCGGGTCAGGGCAGCTTCTGAGGCGCGGGCCTGCCGAGGGCTTTCGTCGGGGTCGGCGACGGGTTGCGGTTCGGGAACCGGCGCGGGTTCTGCCGCAGTTGTCTGGTCCGCCAGCGGTTCGGCCAGCGGTTTGGCCAGCGGATCGGCCAGCGGATCGGCCAGCGGTTCGGCCAGCGGTTCGGCCAGCGGATCGGCCAGCGGTTCTGGCAACGCCCCCGGAGGCCAGAACCGCTGCCCGTGGTTCGATCCGTCCGAAATGAAGCTGTCTGGCGGAATCGTGCCCTGCTGACGTAATTCGAACAGTCGCCCGGCGGCAGCCCCCGGCGATTGCGGCCCAAGGGCGATCAGATACCAGCCGCGCCCGGTGGCAAATCCTGTGACATCCCGAAACAGCGTTTCATAGGCCCGGGCGCGATCCTCGGCAACGGAGAGGTCGGGATGCGCCTCGATCTGCAACCATGCCTGATCCTGCGCCTGAGCCGCAGGGGCAAAGGCACACGAGGCCAGCACCAGCCCGATAATCCGCACCGTGACCTTCATCGTTGCACTCACTCTTTCGACATGCGGACCCGACCGGGCAACCCGCCCTGCCATCACAGAATTTACGGAAGGGTAACAGACCGATCGGCGGATGCGAGCGTCTTTTGCGAATGACGCGCGGGTGGCTGCATTGACCCTTCAACGCCCCTTGCCTATGGAAGGGCAACTGAAGTCAGAGGTTCCGCCCCGATGCCCGCAAACCCGACCCCGCCCCGGTCGTTTCAGGAGATCATCCTGCGTTTGCAAGGCTATTGGGCCGGGCAGGGCTGCGTCATCCTGCAACCCTATGACATGGAAGTGGGGGCGGGCACCTTTCACCCCTCCACCACACTGCGTGCGCTGGGGCCGCGGCCATGGGCCGCAGCCTTTGTCCAGCCCTCGCGCCGCCCGACCGACGGGCGATATGGCGAGAACCCGAACCGCCTGCAGCATTACTATCAGTTTCAGGTGATCATCAAACCCTCGCCCCCCGATCTGCAGGAGATGTATCTGGGGTCGCTGGCGGCCATCGGGATCGACGCGTCGCTGCACGACATCCGCTTTGTCGAAGATGACTGGGAAAGCCCGACCCTGGGTGCCTGGGGTCTGGGTTGGGAAGTGTGGTGCGACGGGATGGAAGTCAGCCAGTTCACCTATTTCCAGCAGGTCGGCGGGCAGGATTGCCACCCCGTGGCAGGCGAGTTGACCTATGGGCTTGAACGCCTGGCAATGTATGTGCTGGGCGTCGATCATGTGATGCAGATGCCGTTCAACGACCCGCAATCGGCCATCCCGCTGACCTATGGCGACATCTTCCGGCAGACCGAAGAAGAATACTCGCGCCACAACTTCGATGCCGCCGACCCCGCGCTGCTGCTGCGGCATTTCGAGGATGCCGAAGCCGAATGCGCCCGCCTGCTGGCGTTCGACGTGGAGGACCCCAATTCGGGCAAGCGGATCGTCATGGTTCACCCGGCCTATGACCAGTGCATCAAGGCCAGCCACCTGTTCAACCTGCTGGACGCCCGCGGCGTGGTGTCCGTCACCGAACGGCAGGCCTACATCGGGCGGGTACGCAGCCTCGCCAGATCCTGCGCCGACGCCTTTGTCACCACGACGGCCGGCGGCTGGACCCCGGCGGAGACGGGGGCGTGAATGGCAAACTGGTCGCTGGGGGTATCGTGCTGACAGGTCTGGTCGCAGGCATCGCGATGTACTGGTTGCAGGTCTTTGCGTTCTATGAACCGGCATCGTTCGTGCCGGGGGCCGAGATCCTGCTGACCCCGATCATCGGCGGCATACCCGAGGCAATTGTCGTAGGCGATCTGCAGGGCATCGACGCCGCCTCGTCGCCCTTGCGGTTCCGCGCCTGTTTCACCACGCCGCTGACTCTGGCCACCCTGACCGAGACTTACAAGATATACGACGCCGCCGAGCCGACAATCGCCCCCGGCTGGTTCGACTGTTTTGGTGCCGGCGAAATCGCCGATGCGCTGGAACGTGGCGAGGCGTTGGCGTTCCTGTCGCAACAGGGCATCGCTCCGCAGGTCGACCGCGTCGTGGCGGTCTTCCCCGACGGACGCGCCTTTGCCTGGCATCAACTTCAACCGGTCACAGAGCAGGAGTAGGCGAAATGACGGGTGATCCGAGCCTTGTTCCCGATTTCGAGACGGCGACCTTGGGCATTCTGGTCTTTCTGATCGGCGCACAGTTGACCCTGCGGGTCCGCTTCCTGCGGGATTTCAACATTTCCGAAGCGGTCGTGGGCGGGCTTCTGGCGTCGGTGATCACGCTGGCGATCTTTGTCCGGCTGGGGCGGCCGGTCAGTTTCGGCCTGCAGGTCCGCGATCATCTGCTGGTGCTGTTTTTTTCCGGTATCGGTCTGGACGCCCGGCTGCGCGATGTGGTTTCAGGCGGGAAACCTCTCGCGATCCTTCTGGTGCTGACCGTGGGGATAATCTTCATCCAGAACCTGATTGGCGTCGGCTTGGCGCTGGCGTTCGGATTGCCCGCCCAGATCGGCATCCTGCCGGGCTCGGCCAGTCTGGTCGGCGGACACGGCACCACCATCGCCTGGGCCCCGGAAATCAGCCGCGTCACCGGGTTCGCAGGCGCGACGGAACTGGGCATCGCCAGCGCCACCATCGGTCTGGTCGTCGCGGCCCTGATCGGCTGGCCGATTGCCAAGTTCCTGATCGAGCGGAACAAGCTGACCCCGGAGCACCCGAAAGACCGCTCTGCACTTGGCCTCAGTTTCAAGGACGAAGCGTCGACCAGCATCACGCCGACCGACCTGATGCGCTCGCTTCTGGTCCTGCATGTCGTCATCATCATCGGGCTGGCGCTGCATGACATCATCGGCTTGACCGGGCTGAAGCTGCCCGGTTTCGTGCCCTGCATGCTGGTCGCCATCGCGGTCGGCAACCTGCTGCCGATCGTCGCGCCGCGCTACCCTTCGGTGCCGCGAAGTGCAGGGCTGTCGCTGGTGTCGGATGTGTCACTCGGCACGTTTCTCGCGATTTCGCTGATGGCGATGCTTTGGACGCTGCAGGGGCTGGGTCTTTTGCCGCTGATCACCATGGGACTGCAAACGCTGGCGACTTTGGCCCTCATCCTGTTCGTAGTGTTTCGTCTGATGGGGTCGGAATATCGCGCCGCCGTACTGTCGGCGGGCTTTGCGGGCTTTGCGGGCTTTGCGCTTGGCGCCACCCCGACGGCCATCGCCAACATGAATGCGGTCACCAGACGCTGCGGCCCCGCGCCGGTCGCCTTCGTGATCCTGCCGCTGGTCTCGGCGTTTTTCGTCGATAGTGCCGATGCCGCGGTGATCCAGCCGTTCCTCGCGATCTAGGATGCAGTCATGCCCGATCTGCTGATCGAACTCTTTTCGGAGGAAATTCCCGCGCGCATGCAAGGCAAGGCCCGTGATGACCTGCGCCGGCTGGTGACCGACGGGCTGGTGACGGCGGGGCTGACCTATGCCTCGGCCGGGGCGTTCTCGACGCCGCGGCGGCTGGTGCTGGCGGTCGACGGGTTGACCGCCCAAAGCCGTGCCGTGCGCGAGGAACGCAAAGGGCCGCGGGTCGATGCGCCGGCCGCCGCAATCGAGGGGTTCGTGCGCTCGACGGGGCTCGCCCTGGCGCAACTGGAGGTCCGCGACGACAAGAAGGCGCAGGTCTATTTTGCCGTGGTCGAACGCCCGGGCCGCGACGCCGCCGCGATCGTGGCCGAGGTGCTGGAGGCTGCGGTGCGCGGCTTCCCCTGGCCCCGGTCGATGCGCTGGGGGTCGGGGTCGCTGCGGTGGGTGCGGCCGTTGCAGTCGATCCTGTGCCTGCTGTCGGACGAAGCCGGTGCGGCGGTCGTGCCGCTGTCGGTCGATGGCATCGTGGCAGGGGATGTGACCCAGGGCCACCGCTTTCTGTCGCGCGGCCATTTTGCGGTCAGCGGGTTTGACGACTACGCAACCCGGCTCAAGCGGGCGTTCGTGGTGCTCGACAGCGCCGAACGCGAGGCGGCGATCTGGCAGGGCGCGGTTAATCTGGCCTTCGCGGCGGGGTTGGAGGTGGTGCCCGATGCCGGTCTGCTGGCCGAAGTCGCAGGGCTGGTCGAATGGCCGGTGCCGCTGCTGGGCCGGATCGGACCGGCGTTTCTGGACCTGCCGCCCGAAGTGCTGCAGACCTCGATGCGCGAACACCAGAAGTTCTTTTCGGTGAAAAACCCCCGCACCGGCCGGATCGAAGGCTTCGTCACCGTCGCCAACACCGAAACCGCCGACCATGGTGCCACGATCCTCGCTGGCAACCAGAAGGTGCTGTCGGCCCGGTTGTCGGACGCGAAGTTCTTTTACGACAAGGACTTGGCCGTGGCCCGCGCCGGAATGGGCGCGTGGCTGGACGGCCTGAATTCGGTGACCTTCCACAACAAGCTGGGCTCGCAGGCCGACCGCGTTGCCCGCATCGCAGACCTTGCGCGCGAGATTGCCCCATTGGTCGGCGCCGACCCCGATCAGGCCGAACAGGCAGCAAGGATCGCCAAAGCCGACCTCCGCTCCGCCATGGTCGGCGAATTCCCCGAGTTGCAGGGCGTGATGGGCATGTACTACGCCCGCGCCGCAGGCCTGCCCGAAGGGGTGGCGCTCGCCGCACGCGACCATTACTCGCCCCTCGGCCCCACCGACGCCGTGCCGACTGAACCGGTATCGGTCGCCGTGGCACTTGCCGACAAGCTCGACACGCTGACCGGATTCTGGGCGATTGACGAGAAACCTACCGGGAGCAAGGACCCGTTCGCGCTGCGCCGGGCGGCGTTGGGGGTCATTCGGTTGGTTTTGGGGAGTAGTTCAAAGTTTCATCTAATTGAACCAATCAGTCGTCAGGTTCGAATTTTGAGAGAGAGTCGGCGCAGCCGTTTAGATACAATTGCCAATGTGGAATACGATTTGGCTAGATCTGAAAAGGAAAGGGCAGCTTCTAGTTTAGCAATCTTGCTTGATGCGAAGATGGAAACCGACGTCCCAGAAACCGCAGACCTTCTAAGCGCTAAAAAAAGATTTGCCATGGACTTTTACAAAGCTCACGAAGTGAAATTTGAAATATTTGAAGCCCAATGGCTGCCAGTCGAGAAAGAGGAAAAGCGATTCGTTTTAAACGCTTCCTCCGACCTCCTCACCTTCCTCCACGACCGCCTGAAAACCTACCTCAAGGACCAATCCATCCCCCATGACGTCTTAGACGCCTGCCTCGCCATGCCCGGCAATGACGACCTCACCCTGCTCGTCAACCGCGCCCGCGCCCTGACCGCCTTCCTGGAAACCGAAGACGGCCCCAACCTGCTGCAAGGCTTCAAACGCGCCA
>Ga0105044_10000344_pt1 | contig 56156 bp, 36 predicted proteins | sample MAT01_FD_78092 | JGI IMG/M metagenome (GOLD analysis project Ga0105044, IMG submission 78092) | Freshwater microbial communities from Lake Fryxell liftoff mats and glacier meltwater in Antarctica - MAT-01 | ecosystem: Environmental > Aquatic > Freshwater > Ice > Liftoff microbial mat | place...
TAATCAACACTTGTGACAGTAATTAATCTGAGAAATACTTTGTTCCCGAGGTTTACGTGAGATATATCTTTTGGGTTTGCATCCTGCCAACAATGCTGACAATAACGAGTGCGCAATATGTCCGCTTTGAACAAGTGTACAGTTTTGAACATGCACAACCAACGAGTGTGATGGAACACAATGGCCAGTACTACTGTGCATACAGCAATGGTCAAGTTTCAGTTTTCAATACAACGTCCCTTCAACCACGATTGGTGAGAACTCCTAATGGAGTGTATGTTCAAAAGTTGTATACATCAGACGGCCTGCTCTGGATTCATACCAGTGCAGGCTCTCTTTACTATTCAACCAATGACGGCACAACGTGGTTAAAATATGGCTCGATGACATTCGCAGTTTTTAAGCCCCTTGGAAGTGGAATCTATGTTGCCGTAGGAAATACAATTCATCTTCTGAGGCGCAACGGAGTTGGATTAACAGACTCGATTGCGAGAGAGTTGAGCGACTCGCGGCAGCTCGTGGCGTTTGCGATAAAAGCCGACACAACTGTTGCAATCTTTGACTCGGACGATTCAATGAGTGTCGTAACAGCGGGCCAAACAACGCGTCATCCTACATTCTTAAGAAGTGCAGCCAAACAGTTCTATCAGTTAGAAAAGGGTGAGATAGCATTAGAAACGTTGTTAAGTAATCTCTATGTGCAGGGCAAAGTTCTCACCGATAGATTCTCTGACTTTACATATCTATTTAGTATGAACTGGGTATGGTCAATAATGGTGGGGAGTCGGGATGGAAAGAGAATTCTCATTGCCACTGGATCAATTCCTGCCAGCGGATATAATAGCCAAGGGAGTTATGTTGTTAGCGAGTTGGGGCCAACTCTTGAGGGACGAGTGTTGCTTGAATCGGCGAGAACTTTCGGCTTGGTCGTAACGTCTACTCTTCATGATGAAACACTTCTAATGATAACCAGTTATGGCAAGGTTGTCACAAAAAATGGAACAAATATTGACTCCTCTACAACACTCTTCCCAGATGTCATTGGTCGCGGGACCTTTGGGTATTCAGATGTAGAAGAGAACGAAGGTATTGTACGATCGCTTCCACCAACTACAATTGATGGATATCGTTACAGAAACTATACCTCAAACGCAGTATTTGAACCTCTCAAATCTGAGACAAAAAGTTTTCGCGATTCAGTTGGTGAGCTGAAATCGTTTCTGGGAGATCAAAACCGTGGTTATGTTGCGTCGGGCACTAAGGGCATCGCCTTCTCGCAATCAATAGATGGTCCGTGGGAAATCTCTTTGGCCACCGCTGGTGGCACAGTCTTTACGCTTGCAGATGGTGGCCTCGTATCTACACTTAAAGGAACTGGGATAGGTGTTTCTGAGGATAACGGCAAAACGTGGAGCATTCACCTGATAAAGGGCATTTTCCAAGGATTTATACAACCTGCTACTTCAGCCAGTTTTTTGGCTGTCAATCGCGGCCTAGAGCTAAACATCTTGCCTCGAAAGCTCATTGGTGACACCGTTTCACCGTTCCGGTATACCCCGCGATATGGCTCTAGCATCACCATACTCGGCATGCAAGGTGATACCGTAACCTTGTTACACCCACGATTTACGAGTGATTCAAATCGAGTTCTTGATCAACTAGCGATTCTTAAAGTATCTCGCCAAGGTTTGTTCGATTCTGTTATCATCACGCTGGAATTTCCACTACCGAGCTATTCTCGTATTAGTGCCACCCAGTGGAATGATACGCTTCTCGTGTTTGAGCGCGAGACTTCGCGCTACATTATGATCAAGAATGGCAAAGTTATTTACGACTACAAACTGCCCCGAGCACTTCGTGAACCGTTCCGTAGTGCAAACTTTGCAATAACAACGTTTATTGATCCACGGCACATAAGGATGGTGCTTCCCGATTACGGTATAGCTGCGAGTATTTTCCCGTTTGATGAAGATTCCACTGTGTCAGTCATTGACCAAAACATTTGGCATTTCTACATAAGTAGAGTGAGACCAAATCCCGCATCTGGAACGATCAACGTAGACCTTGGCAAATTTGTGACGGCGGATCGTAGTAAAATAACGCTTCATTTATGCTCAATGGATGGCCGCATCCAACGTGATTTTGCGGACCAGTTGCCGAGTTTTGGAAGTGGTAATGAAGTTAGAACAGTGACGCTAGACGTATCAGGCATTGCATCTGGCGCCTACCTGCTCGTGATACGAAATACGCAAAACGTACATTCGTACAACGTTGTGGTGGCGCGGTAGAGTAACGAAGTACGAAGTACTAATTAGTACTTTGTACTTCTTCAAACGTATTCTTCAATCGATGGACACGAACACACAAGCACGCGGTCTCCCTGTGCATTGTCTACTCTGCCGATAGAAGGCCAGAACTTCCTATCGCGCACCCACGGAAGTGGGAACACGGCTTGTTGTCTGCCGTATGGATGCTCCCATGTTTCGGCTGTTGCAACATACATAGTGTGTGGTGCATTCTTGAGCGGATTATCCTTTGCGTCGATCTCACCTGTACACACAGCTTCGATCTCCAAACGAATCGCCAGTAGCATGTCGATAAACCGATCGAGTTCTGATTTGTTCTCACTCTCCGTTGGCTCAATCATAATTGTTCCGGCAACAGGGAAGCTGAGGGTTGGAGCATGGAAGCCATAGTCCATCATGCGTTTTGCAACGTCTTCGGCTTCGATGCCACCGCGCTGCTTGTACTCACGCAGATCAACGATCATCTCGTGTGCACAACGTCCGTTGGTTCCTGTGTAGAGGATGGAGTAGGCACCTTCTAGGCGACTCTTTATATAATTCGCATTGAGGATGGCGCGTTTTGTTGCGTTAGTGAGACCATCGCCACCCATGAGGCGGATATATGCCCATGATATAAGCAGGATGGATGCAGAGCCCCATGGTGCAGCACTTACGGCACCCACGTGTGATTCAGTAATGGTGTTGATCACTGGATGTGATGGAAGGAAGGGGGCGAGTTCTGTTGTACAACAGATTGGTCCCATGCCCGGGCCGCCACCACCGTGAGGAATGCAGAATGTCTTGTGCAGGTTAAGGTGGCAAACGTCGGCACCAATCGTGCGAGGTGACGTTAGGCCTACCTGTGCATTCATGTTTGCACCGTCCATATAGACACGTCCACCATGCTGATGCACGATAGAGCAAACTTCCTTGATTGTTTCTTCAAACACGCCGTGCGTTGATGGATACGTAACCATCAATGCAGCAAGGTTTGCTGCATGTGCTTCTGCCTGTGTTCGTAGGTCTGCCATGTCTACGTGACCTTCCGCATCGCTCTTGACAACGATTACCTTCATACCGGCCATAACTGCCGAAGCAGGATTGGTACCGTGTGCCGATGCAGGGATGAGTACTACATTGCGGTGACCTTCATTGCGCGATTCATGGAATGCACGAATTGCAAGCAGTCCAGCGTATTCTCCCTGTGCCCCTGCATTTGGTTGCAGAGAACAAGCATCAAACCCTGTGATCTCGTTTAGCCATGCTTCCAGCTCGCGGAAGATGCGCATATATCCTTGCGTTTGAGACAATGGAGCAAAAGGGTGCACACGATTGAACGCTGGCCATGTTAGCGGAATCATCTGTGCCGTAGCATTGAGTTTCATTGTACATGATCCAAGCGCAATCATGGAATGCGCAAGTGATAGATCCTTGTTTTCGAGGCGCTTAAGGTAGCGCAACATTTCATGTTCTGTGTGGTGACTGTTGAATACTGGATGCGTTAAATATTCAGACTGTCTTGCAAACGATTGTGAAATGCCGCAAGGTGCAGTTCCAACAAGGTCTTGTGCATTAGGAGCTGCCACACCCTTTGCCTGCGCAAAGAAGTTCAGGATGTTTTGGACGTCTGCAACCGTTGTTGCTTCATCAATTGAAACACCAATACATGTGCCGTTAGGGAAATATCGGAAGTTGGTATTGGATTGTTCCGAAGCGGCACGCACAGCCCCCTGATCGGCGTTGATGCACAGTGTATCAAACCATGCGCTTGTGCACAATGTGTAGCCCATTGCGGCAACACCAGCGGACACTACGCTTGTAAGTGTGTGCACGCGTTCTGCAATGCCGCGTAGGCCTGTTGGACCGTGATACACCGCATACATTGCAGCTACGTTTGCGAGAAGAGCTTGGGCGGTGCAGATGTTTGATGTTGCCTTGTCTCGCCTAATGTGTTGTTCGCGAGTTTGCAATGCCATACGCAATGCAAGATTGCCTTGTGCATCCACGCTCACGCCGATAATACGTCCAGGCATGATGCGCTTATATGCTTCACGTGTTGCCATAAACGCAGCGTGAGGTCCACCATATCCAAGAGGAACACCAAAACGTTGTGTTGACCCAACAACCACATCGGCCCCAAATTCACCAGGTGGTGTAAGCAGCGTCAAAGAAAGCAAGTCTGTTCCAACCGTAACCAGAGCGCCACCGGCATGTGCACGTTCGCAGAACGCCGTATAGTCGCGGACTTCGCCATCACCAGCGGGGTACTGGATGTAGGCACCAAAGACCGTTCCATCGAACTCGGCAGTTTCCCAATCCCCAACAACAACATCTATCCCGAGGGGAAGTGCGCGAGTGCGAATAACATCTAGCGTCTGTGGAAATACATTCGCATCAACAAACATCACATTTGCATTCTTGGCGTTGCCAGTGCGGGCAGCATACGTCATGTGCATCGCTTCAGCGGCAGCAGTGGCTTCATCAAGCAGTGAGGCGCCGGCAATGTCCATCTTGGTGAGGTCTATCACCATCGTCTGAAAGTTCAACAAACTTTCTAGTCTGCCCTGTGCAATCTCTGCTTGATACGGTGTGTATTGTGTATACCACCCTGGATTCTCAACCAGGTTGCGCAAGATTACGGGTGGCGTGATTGTGTCGTAATATCCCATGCCAATGTATGAACGTGCAGGGACGTTCATGTCCGCAATTTGCCACAGCTCTGCAATCATCTCTGTTTCCGTTAGCGCAGACGGCAGGTTTAGTGGCTTTGTTAGCCGTATCTGAGATGGTACCGTTTGCTCAATGAGCTCGTCGGTGCTCGCAGCACCAATTGCCAGAAGCATGGCATCAATGTCTGTATTGGAAAGTCCGTGATGGCGCAGCTCAAATACGTCGCGATACATAGGTAGAGGGGGCTTGTTGGGAGGAACTGATTTTGCTGAGAACAACAAAAATACGCAATTGGTTTCTGGGGCTAAAAAAGAAAGCCCAAGGCTTTTGGCCTCGGGCTTTGTTGATTCGGATAGACGCTTGGGTCAGTCGTGGGTCTTGTCCTTGTACTTACAGCAATCAGGGAGCTTCTTGTAGGCATCTTGGTCTGCAGAAGTCCCTTCTACGTCGTAGCCAGCTTTGAGGATCGACTTCTTGATAACGTCTTGGGTGGTCTTTGTATCGTCGAACGTGGCTGTAAAGACCTTGGTTGTCTTATTCCACGATGCATCGGAGACGCCGTCAATAGATTCTGCGGCCTTAACGATACGTTTCTTGCAAGAACCACAGTTGCCACTAACCTTCATCGTGATGGTTTGATCGGCTGCCAAGAGCATACCTGGAATCAATAAGAGGGCTATGAGAATACGCTTCATAAGAGTGCTTTCTAAGGAAATGTGATGCTTGTTTAGAGAACACCAGACGCCTTATACCAGAAATTAGTGTACAAACTCTGGGTGAGAGCATATGGGAACGAATGCCGAACTTTGCACCCATGAAGACTCGATCCGTCATTCTCGGCGCTTTATTGCTCACCGTGGCTATCGGTGGCTTTTTCGTTTACCGCGCAACGCGGCCTCCCGTGATGCCCACAGCGTCCAAGCGAGCAGGCGTTGCGGGCGCAAAGCCACCTTCGGTAGACGCAATGGTTGTTGTACCATCCGCCTATTCGGAGTCTGTTACGTTAACGGGTTCTGTAGTAGCCGATCAGTCGGTTGACCTCCGCCCTGAAGTGGCTGGAAGAATCATTCGTATCGGTTTTGTAGAAGGTAAAGACGTACGGGTAGGGCAGGTTCTGGTGAAGCTCAATGACGCGGAACTCTTAGCGCGGCGTACAAAGCTGCAACAGCAGTTGGTTTTAGAACAGAATCGGAAACAGCGGCTCGAAAAACTTCGGGCCATTGATGGTGTTTCACTTGATGAATATGAACAAGCAGTTGCTCAAACAGAGATACGAATGGCCGAGCTTAGAGAGCTAGATGCGCAGATCGACAAAACCGAAGTTCGAGCCCCTTTTACGGGAAGAGTGGGACTGCGTCAGGTGAGCGTTGGTGCAATCGTTACACCGCAAACCCTGTTAGCAACGCTCACAAGTACCGGTGTTCAGAACATTGACTGCAGTGTACCCGAACGTTTTGCTTCTTCGTTGCATGACGGCGCAACGTTGCATTTTCGTGTTCGAGGTGCAGATACCTCAGTACGAATTGCACGTGTTGTTGCTATCGAACCCAATGTTGATGTACGAACCCGCACACAACGCGTCCGTGCGCGGATTGCACAGCATGGTAGACTTTTCCCCGGCATGTTTGCAGACGTCTATCTTTCTCTTGCAAAAACACCCAATGCAATCCTGATTCCCACGGAATCCGTTGTGCAAGATCTTCAAGGGGCAAGTGTATTTCGCATGGAATATGGGATAGCGAAATCTATTCCCGTTACACTGGGTACAAGAACGCCATCACGCGTGCATGTACTCTCGGGACTACGTGCAGGTGATACAATCGTAACAAGTGGAATCCTCTTTGTGAAGAACGGTATGCCAGCAAAGGCAACTATACGATGAACATTAGTGTGCTTTCAATACGCCGACCTGTTATGGCGGTGGTACTCAGTCTCCTTGTTATCATTCTTGGTCTTGTTGGAGCGTCGTTCCTTGGTATTCGACAGTTTCCGGATGTAGACCCTCCGAATATCTCCGTAACAACAACATATACTGGTGCCAACGCCGATGTAATTGAATCGCAGATCACGGAGCCCCTTGAAGAATCGATCAATGGTATTGATGGCATCAGGTCCCTGATCTCTACAAGTGCTGACGGACGTTCTACAATATCTGTAGAGTTCGAACTTGGCCGAGACCTAGAACAGGCGGCCAATGACGTGCGAGACCGGGTTGAAAGATCAAAGAGACTTCTTCCTGCCGACGTAGACCCGCCCGTAGTGGCAAAGGCAGATGCTAACAGTAATGCCATTGTCGTGATGACGGTGCAGAGTTCTGGGAGAACATTAACCGAACTGAGCGACTATGCGTCGAATGTGCTCAAGGAGCGATTACAAACGATAACAGGTGTCGGTTCGATTACGATATGGGGCGAACGTCGGTATGCAATGCGTATCATGATGGACCCAGAAAAGTTGGCAGCGTATGGTCTCACAACCAATGACGTGCGGCTGACATTACAGCGAGAGAATGTTGAGCTGCCAGCGGGAAGACTTGAGGGCGATGCAACCGAGCTATCGCTGCGCACGGTAGGAAGACTCTCCACGCCACAGCAGTTCATGGACCTCATCCTTCGCGCTGATGGCGAAGCAGTTGTTCACCTCTCTGATGTTGCCCGCGTGTATTTGGGTGCAGAGAACGAACGTACCATCCTCAAGCGCGAGGGAGTTCCGATGGTGGGTCTTGCCATCTCGCCACAGCCCGGCGCAAATCAAATCGAGATTGTTGATGAGTTCTACCGTCGATACGAAGTTCTAAAAGCACATGCGCCCAAGGACCTCCAGCTCGAAATCGCATTTGATAATACAACGTTCATTCGCACGGCCATCGGTGAGGTAGAGGAGACTCTTATCATTGCTTTTGGTTTGGTTGTGTTAATCATCTTCGTCTTCTTGCGGTCCTGGCGGGCAACAATCATCCCTGTTGTTGCCATCCCAGTATCCCTTATCTCTTCGTTCTTCTTCCTCTGGATCTTTGGCTTCTCCATTAATCTGTTGACGCTATTGGGCGTTGTACTTGCAACGGGCCTAGTAGTGGATGACGCAATCGTGATGATGGAAAATATCTTCAAGCGTATCGAACACGGCGAAGATGCAACGTCAGCAGGTGAGAAGGGGGCGTCAGAGATAACCTTTGCAATTGTGTCAACAACGATCACGCTCGCAGTAGTGTTCTTGCCCGTGATATTCTTGCAGGGCATCACGGGGGCTCTCTTTCGTGAGTTTGGACTTGTTGTAGCATCGTCGGTTCTCGTTTCGGCATTCATCTCACTAACACTCACGCCGATGATGAGTACGCGTCTGTTGAAACAACAGGACGCCAACAATATTCTTGTACGTCTTACAGAGCCATTTTTTGTCTGGCTAACTCGCACGTATTCGTTTACAGTGGATGCAGTCATTCGTAGACCCTTGATTGCTGTAGCTGGTGTTGCTGTTGCTGTTGCGGCTCTTGTGTTGATTGGCGGACAGCTCAAGAGCGAGCTTGCACCAATTGAGGACAGGAGTTTCATGACTATGATCATGACTGCTCCAGAGGGAACCACCTACGCTAAGATGAACACGATCATCGACTCGGTACACCAGAGGGTATCACGTGTTGTACCTGAGCGCAAGTTGTTGTTAACCGTTACGTCGCCGTTCTTCTTGTCAAGCGGAAGTAACGCAGGGTATGCACGACTCATTCTTGTGGATCCACCTGAGCGGAACAGAACGCAGATGGACATAGCGGCGCAGTTAACGAAAGTAATGAGGGACGTGAGCGAAGCAAGGATTATCGTAATTCAAGAACAGACGATCTCAACCGGGCAACGTGCTGGACTGCCCATTCAGTTTGTTGTTCAGTCTGCCGACCTCTCAGATCTGCGCGAAGTATTGCCAACAATGCTCGAGAAGGCACAGCAGGATCCTACGTTCAGTATCGTTGATGTGAATTTGAAATTCACGAAACCCGAAGTCGCGATTGAAGTAGACCGTTCACGTGCACGTGAGCTTGGTGTAAGCGTGCTCGATATTTCGGCCGCGCTTCAGGCAGGATTTTCTGGTCAGCGCTACGGATATATCATTCGTGAAGGAAAACAATATCAGGTTTTGGGCGAACTAGAACGATCATCCAGAAGCACGCCTGAAGATCTACGTATGATATCGGTTCGCACGTTGCGAGGTGATCTAGTGCCCCTTGCCGACCTTGTGAATCTGCGTGAACAAAGTGTGCCACCGCAGCTCTACCGATATAATCGTTCGGCTAGTGCTACCATTAGTGCAGGCCTCGTACCAGGAAAAACCATTGCAGATGGGATAGCGGCGATGGAGCGGATTTCTTCGTCGACGCTTGACAGCAGATTTAGTACGGCCTTAACTGGTGCATCGAGAGACTTTAGCGAAAGTTCATCCAGTCTATTGTTTGCGTTTTTTCTTGCATTGTTGCTGGTATACCTAATCCTTGCAGCGCAGTTCGAGAGTTGGATAGATCCACTAACGATTATGCTTACCGTTCCGCTTGCCTTGAGTGGTGCAGTTGTTTCGTTATGGGTTACTGGCGACACGCTCAATATATTTTCGCAAATCGGATGTATCGTTCTCATTGGACTTGTAACAAAGAACGGCATTCTCATCGTTGAGTTTGCCAATCAACGTCGCAAGGAAGGGGCTTCATGGTCGGACGCTGCACGTGAATCAGCGTCGCTCAGGTTCCGCCCAATCCTCATGACGTCTCTTGCAACGATCCTTGGTTCGGTACCAATTGCATTATCGTTGGGTGCTGCATCGGAGAGTCGCGTGGGCATGGGAGTGGTTGTTGTTGGCGGCATGTTCCTTGCAACCTTTCTCACACTGTACATCATACCGTCTCTCTACGTTGTGTTCTCACGCCTAAAACGCTCATCCGTGGTAAAGGTCATAGCTGTCATAGCTGTCATTTCGTCATCTCAGGCAAATGCACAGCCCCTTACCCTTGATGAAGCCATAAGTATTGCATTAACGAAGAGTTATGATGTTCGGCTGGCCAGGCAAGACTCGTTGGGGGCGCTAACCACTGCTAAGCGCACCGTTACAGGTTTCCTGCCAACTGCGAACATTCTGGCGAGCTACACGGACGGTTCAAATGCGTTAACGCAGGTACTTGCTGACGGGCGTATCATAGCGAACGACAACGCGGGATATTCTAACCTGAGTGCATTGGGTATTGTGTCTTGGACAATATTTGACGGCCTGAGGATGTTTGCTCTCTCGGACAAACTCAGTGCACAATCAAAGCAGAGTTTGGCGTTAGTTCAGAGTAGAATGAACTTTATTGTTGCAGACGTAGTCACTGCATATAGCGCCATCATTGCTACCAAAGAGTTTCTTGCCACTGCCGATTCAGCGTTGAAACTTGCAGAGCAGCGATACGGCATTGAGAAGAATCGTTATCACGTTGGGTCGAGTTCCGGCGTAGAAGTTTCACAGGCAGAGATAGACCGCAACAACGCCAAGTCCATCGTTGTGCGCACAACAGTTAGCTACGACAATGCACGCGCCACGCTAAATACATTGCTCGGTAGGGATGCGGCTATCTCGTTTGAGACATCACCAACCATTACACTGCCTGCAATTCCATCACGTGAAGATCTCAATACGGCGATTGCTTCAACAAATCCCGACGTTATCGCTAGCCGTCACGCTCTTGCTACTGCTTCGGCTCATGTGTCTGAAGTAACGGCAACATTCTACCCTCGCATTGCCGTACAGGGCGCGTATCAGATTACCCGAAATACATCGCAAGCAGGGTTCTTGCTGGAGAACCGTTCCAACGGGGCTTATGTTGGCGCCACATTCCAATGGAACGTGTTTAACGGACTTATCGATATGTATGATCGAGACCAGGCGTTGATTGATGAAGAGCGCGCTCGATTGTCGATTGATGCGATTAAAAATGATCTACAAGGTCAAGCCGAACGTATCCTTCGTTCGTATCGAGGAGTTGACGAGCTCTTGGTTATTCAGCGCAGCACCCTTGTTGCGGCCAACCGTAATGCTCGCATTGCCGTAGAAAAACTCCGTCTCGGAACCGTTACGCCCCTTGAAGTACGTCAGACTCTTCTCTCGCTTCTCGAAGCAGGAGAAAGCGTTGCTCGTTTGAATTACGAACAGCGGCTTGCAGCAACAGAGATTCTCCGGCTACAAGGCACCCTCGTTAGATAGTTCTCCCTTCCCACCTACCGTGCTACCTCCCATGCTACCTCCCGTCCCACCTCCCGGCATCCCTCCCGGCATCCCTCCCGGCATCCCTCCCGGCACCCCTCCCGGCATCCCTCCCGGCCCCCCTCCCGGCCCACCTCCCGGCATCCCTCCCGGCATCCCTCCCGTCCCACCTCCCGGCATCCCTCCCGGCATCCCTCCCGTCCTATCTCCCGTATGGAAATAGTTCGGTCTTCTTCACAATTCGTACGGGACCGTACTTCTCTAGCGCCTTGATGTTGATTTTTTTTACATCCGCAAGGATGGCGATAACCTTGCACCGATCCTTTACGGCCGTAGCGTAAAAGGATTGGAGGTCAGCCATGCTCACGGCGTCAATCGACTGATATACATATCGTCTAACGTCGTTCTTCCTACCGTACGTACGAGCACTAATAAAACTTCGCAAGATTTCTCCACGTGTAATACGGTCGGTTGCAATCGCTTGCTTGATCGACATACGTGCATGTTCGAGACTCGACGGAATCGATGGGAGCTCATGAAGTAAGTCTCGTAGTCCGTCAATTGCCTCAATGAGTTTGTCTGCCTGGGTGCCGATGTAACCAGTCATTACGTAGGGCTCAATGGTGTCGGCTGGACCTTGCATGTATGAACCTGTGCTGTATGCTAGCGCTTTGGATTCACGTAGTGTTTGAAATACAATTGTGCCCATTCCACCATCGAAATACGTACCAAAAAGTCTTCGCTGTGCAGAGGTTGTTGTGTCGTATTTGGGCACAGACCTGCCAAACATGAACACTTCCGCCTGCACCATATCATGATCTACAACAATCACCTCTGGTGTATCCAACGGTCTCACTTTCCATGGTGTAATGTGCGGATCAGTATGTGTGGTAGGGGGCTGATGAAACGCTGTGCGGATAGTGGTGGCTACGTTGGCGGCAGTTCGTGGACCCCAATACAGTGCCTCATGGGGCCATGACGTTAGGTCCGTAATGCGTGCAACAACATCTGCTGGCGTGATGGCATCAATCTCGGCATCTGACAAATCATTCAGTGTTGAATTGTTCTTTCCGTACAGGGCAAATGGCATCAGGCCCTCATACAGCACGGTGGATTTGTCCTTGATTCTATCTAGACGTTGCTTCTTTGTACGTTCTTTAAAAAGCTTTAGAGATTCCTCGTCTACTGTGCAATCAGTGAGCAGGGTTTCTGCATAACGGAGTGCGTCGGTGAATGTCTCATCAAGACCTGTCACGATGAGATATGTCAAATCGTCGGTGGGTATAACATTCATCGTGATGCCGAGTTTAAACTCATTCTGCCGCAGCGCAGCAGTGCTCATCGTTTTGGTGGAAAGAAATTTGAAATAGCGAAATACGAAGTTGTAGTACCGGTCGTTCTTTGCCCCGTTCCTAAAAGCTAATGTGAGCTCATATAATGCATTCTCATCGTTCTTGACTGCTAACACTTGAACGCTATTACTCACTTGCGCGCGGTGTATGTCTCGTTCGAAATCAAGAAATATTGGCTCAATAGGTTCTGACTGATATGCTAGTATCTCTTGCGCAAACATCGTTGTTGTGTCACGATTGAGAACTACGGGCGTTATCGTTGGTTTCTCAACCTTCTCGATGTCCGTGCGCTCACCTGTTCGCTTGTATACCGTAACATCGTTCTTGCCGTAATACGTATTGGCAACGCGTATTATGTCGGCCTTTGTTACGGCCGACATAGCCTCAACGTTTTGAATGTATTTCTCATAGGGAATATTGAGAGCAAGCGACTCAAACACATAAAACGCTTTACCATCCGCAGACTGAAGTTGTCTGAGTTGAGTAATCTTTACATCCCTAATGATTGCAGGGAGTAGCCAGTCATCAAACGCACCCTGTTTCACAAGGTCGATCTCACGTAAAATCAACTCACGTACTTCTTCGAGACGCTGACCAGGTAAGGGGCTCCCACTGAATTGATTGTAACTATAGTCGGCCATTACGTTTGCAGATGAGCTAGCCGTAAGAACCTTTTGCGCTTGATGTAGACTGAGATCTATGAGACCAGCTTTAGAATTGGAAAGAATCATATCCAGCATCTTGAGAGCAGGGATGTCCGGATGATCTGCACCAGGCCAACGGAATGCGATGTCTACCCATTCTGCATCCTGGCCGTAGACGTTCTTTACTACTGACCGTTCGATTGGAGCAAGAGTCCCCTTAGAGAACGCAGGTACAGGCGAGGAAGACATCTTCCCAAATGTCTGATCAATGAGCTGAGCTATCCTGCTAGGATCTACATCACCAGCAATAACAATCATCATGTTAGATGGTTGGTAGTATTGCTTGTAGTATTCCCGAATGCGTTTCATCGAGGGATTCTTTAAATGTTGAATCGTACCGAGTGTGCTCTGCGTACCATACGGATGCGTAGGAAACAGTGCGGCATTCATCGTGTCTGAAGCAAGCGAGTAGTCCTCATCGAGTGAGATGTTCTTTTCCTCATACACAGCTTCGAGTTCTGTATGAAAAAGTCGAAGCACGGGAGCTCTAAAGCGCTCAGCTTCCAACGCCAAATACGGTTCAATTTTATTTGTAGGCACCAAGTTGATGTAGGCCGTAACATCGGTTGTTGTAAAGGCATTTGTGCCTGAGCATCCAAGGGCCTGACAGATCTTGTCATACTCATTGGCAACGGCGTATTTCGCGGCTACTCCTGAAACCGAGTCGATTCTTCTGTAGAGGCTCGCACGCATTGCAACATCGGTTGTCCTCCTATACTCTTGGTAGAGCTCCTCTATCTGTGCGATCATCGGAAGTTCGGCCACAGGATCAAGAGTGCCCAACTTGTTGGTTCCTTTGAACAACATGTGCTCAAGGTAGTGGGCCAGGCCAGTAGCATCTGAAGGGTCGTTCTTGCTACCGGCGTGCACGGCAATTATGCTCTGCACATGAGGTTTGGACCTATCAACGGCCACAAAAAGCCGCAGACCATTCGGATATGTGTAGAGAGTAACGCCAGCCGGATCGTTGCTAAACGTCCTTGCAAGGGGCTGAGCAGAGGCCAGGACTGCGCTGGCGAAGATTACGAAGGTTAAAAGAGCTCTGAACATGCAGACCAATTCGCTTGTGATGAGGTAATTTGGGGGCTGCGACCCCGTCAAATTCGTAATTCCACACAAATTAATTCTGACTAGAACTGCCATGCGCATTGAACGTGATACAATGGGTGAGATCGAAGTACCTTCCACTGCCTATTATGGGGCTCAAACTGCCCGTTCCTTGATTCATTTTGCCATCGGCCAAGAACGCATGCCACGTGAAGTAATCCAAGGCATGGCCATCCTGAAGAAGGCGGCTGCAATGGTAAATGCGGATCTTGGCGTTCTTTCGGCAGTTACGCGAGACCTTATCGTGCGCGCCTGTGATGAAGTGGTTGAAGGAAAACTCTTTGATCATTTCCCGCTTAGTGTGTGGCAGACGGGCTCTGGCACACAGACAAACATGAACGTTAACGAAGTTGTAGCCAACCGTGCCATTGAGATGGCAGGGGGCGTACTTGGCTCAAAGAAGCCCGTGCATCCAAACGATGATGTTAACAAGTCTCAGAGCTCCAACGACACGTTCCCAACGGCCATGCATATCGCTACGGGTATTGCCGTTACGGATCATCTGTTGCCAGCCATAACGGCTTTGCGTGATACTCTTGATGCAAAGGCAGTAGAGTTTTCGCCCCTTATCAAGAGTGGACGTACCCACCTGATGGATGCAACACCTATTACGCTGGGACAAGAATTTTCTGGTTATGTGCAAGCGCTTACAAACAACATTGCACGTATCGAATATGCACTCGGCGGAGTGTATGAGCTTGCGCTGGGGGGGACTGCTGTTGGAACGGGACTCAACACACACCCTGAATTTGCAGTTCGTTCAGCGGCAAAAATCTCGGAACTAACTGGACTGCCATTTGTTTCGGCACCAAATAAATTTGAGGCGCTTGCGGCACATGATGCCCTTGTGTTCTTCCACGGATCGTTAAAGACTCTTGCTGCAACATGTATGAAAATTGCCAATGACATTCGGTGGATGTCTTCTGGGCCACGTTGTGGTTTGGGCGAAATATCTATTCCCGAAAACGAACCTGGCTCTTCGATCATGCCAGGTAAAGTAAACCCCACCCAAAGTGAGGCCATGACGATGGTGGCAGCTCAGGTGATGGGTAATGATGTGGCAGTTAATATCGGTGGATCATCAGGTAACTTTGAGCTGAATGTATTCAAGCCCGTTATCATTTATAATGTTCTTCAAAGTGTTCGTCTTCTTTCCGACACGTGCACAATGTTTGATGTGCATTGTGCGCAGGGCATAACTCCTAATGTAGAACGACTAGAATATTACAACCAGAATACGCTCATGTTGGTTACGGCACTCAATACGCATATCGGGTATGACAATGCGGCCAAGATTGCAAAAACAGCTCACAAGAATGGAACTACGCTTAAAGTAGAGGCACTCGCATCGGGTCTGCTCACCGAAGATCAATTTGATGCATGGGTCCGTCCACAAGACATGTTAGGACCGCTATGATGCGCTCATTTGCACTAGTCCTCTCGTTAGCGGTAACGATCATCGGTGCAAGTGCGCAGCTAGCGCATCCTGTTTTTCGTAGAACAAGCGCCCCCTCCAAGATGGAGAATGTCCAAGCAATAGGGATTGTTGTAGACCCCGCGGTTATTAAAACCATTGTGGCTGAAAAAAATTCGCTGGTGAGTCTTGAAATTCCGATGCCTCAAGGGGCTGATTTGTCCGCCACGCTCCATCGTTTCTCGATTGTTGAACCGTCTTCGCGGTTTACAGTGATGACTGATGATGGAGCTGAACATTCGTTCCTTGGCGCAGATCTTGTGTGGTATCGCGCTACCCTTGCAGATGGTGGTTTTGTTGTTTTAACATTTAGTGGTCAAGGCGACATGTCTGGATTGATTGATGGACCTGGTGGCCGACTTTTAATAGGTAAGCGCAGAGGTGGTACTGTACAAAACGAATATGTTGTGTCTAGAGACCACGACTCTCCATATTCCTGTGGAACACCCGTAGAGTATTTGTCTAAGGAACTAGACCGCCTCATTAGTGAGGCGCACAAGGCCGTCAGGACAAAGGGAGAACTGGTTCAAGCTGGTGATACAATTACAATAGAAGTTGCCATTGAAGCAGATTATCTGCTTGTGCAGGACTTTAGCTCCAAGGCACTAGCATCGGTCTATATCACGGAGCTTGTTGCCGCTCTAAGCACGGTGTATGAACGTGAGCTTGGTGTAAAGTTTGTTATAACAAACGTGCGATTATGGGATACGCCCAATGATCCGTATAGCGATACGAAGAGCGTCTTTGAACTTCTTGGAGACTTCGTAGATCTATATCGAGCTACTATGTCCGCTATTCCTCGCGACCTCGCTGTTTTTGTCACGTCCCGAGGTGGTCAAGGCGGAATTGCACGTACGATTGGTGGAATCTGCCAAGAAGATGGCAGCTATTGTGCAGGTGATATCACGCGCAAGATTGCACCATACCCTACGTGGTCTTGGGATGTTGGGATGTTTGCACATGAGATTGGCCACGTGTGTGGTGGTATTCATACGCAGAGTTGTTATTGGCCTAGTGGACCGCTCGACAGTTGTACCACATCAGAATCTGGTACATGTGTAGGTTCTGAAGATACGCGTCCTACACGCGGTACGCTTTTGTCGTATTGCCACCAACAAATAGCCAATGGTGCCACTATGACATTGGAGTTTCATCCATTACACCGCAACGTTCTTCGTTCGTTTGTCCAAAGCACACCGTGTTTAGGTAACGAGTTGCGAGCACGCATAAGTCGGCTACACGGGTTTGCGGTAGATGCCATTACTGGTCAGCCCCATGCTGGTGTTCGCCTTACAGTCCGACCTGTACTAGACCAGATCTTACGTCAAACGTTGCCTCCGGTAGGCGATACAGTTCAGACAACGGCAAGTGATGGTTCGTACGCGTTCCAAGGCCTAGGCAATGGTTTGTATGAAATTATAGTAGCCCAGCCATTTGTCAGATATCCCATCTCATTGCCAAACCAGAGGGGATACAACGGCATTATGATTGCAGATTCTGTTGTTCGTCATGATCTAAAGATTGCCAAGGGGCGCGTTGTAGACCTTACGATTACCAACGGTGGCGATACAACGCCGGTTACATTGAATATCTTCAGCGTACAAATGCCGGATTTTCTTACGTCGGTGCAACTTCCCTTCAACGAAGCCGGTTCGGGTTCTATCAAGGTGTCTCAGGCGCTACCTGTAGGACGTTATGTAGTTGTGCCAACGGCCATAGGCAGAAAGTTCAATCCATATAAACAGATCGTGGACCTCGTACCATCCAACCAACCAATGGTTGTTGAGATGTCATCCACGTCTGCCTCGCCTATAACTAACACTGCTATAGGGCTTGGCGTATTTGAACAGGATCTTTGGGCCACACCAGTCACGAGTAAACTGTTTGGAGGTATGAAATACTATTTGCGGAACATAAATACTGGTGTCGATGTTTCGAGCGGAATAGTTCCTGACGATGGTGTGGTTGTAGTTGAAGATGTTGATGCAAATGGTATTTACACGTTCGGTCCAGAGATTGACACAAATGTTTTTACACCATTATTTGACAATGCCGTAGTCTTTCCACAATGGGGCGTTACATGTGGGACGTACATCCAACAACCGAGAAGGAAGCCCCTTATTGTACGCGAGTATTCAATGTCTGTTCTCAACACCGGCTACGAAGATCTTGTTTCACCCAATGAATTGCGAAGCAAGTTGACGCCCTACAACAGCACTACACGTGTTAACCTACCGTACAGTCTGCGTATTGGTGATCGTGAAATCACGACGATGCATGTGGCACGTAATGGATACCTGACGTTTGGTCCACGCGCAATGGCATCATGGGTAACGTACCCACTGAGTCAAACAGATCAGGCAACGATGATAGTAGCACCATTCTCCGCTGAACTCTACCCAGATACAACAGCGCCAACTCCATGGCGAATTGCGTGGAATGTGGTGGGCACCGAGCCCAACCGCGTGCTCAATGTTGAGTGGAGAAGTATGACACTTCGCAAGTTCAACTCAACCAACGGTCAGTCATACGATGTTGGTAGGTTTTCTTTTCAGGTTCATATCCATGAGCGTGGCCAGATAGACATGGTGTACAACGGTGCCGAGAACCTTGCAGAGAAGGTGCAAGCGGAGATAGGTTTGCGTGGCAATGATGTGTTGGACAACCAGTTGTTGGTACCGTTGTCTGACAATGACCTAACAGACGTACGTGCACGTTATGTGCCTGGTGGCTATGGCACCGTTACGCTTCAGTCGGCTGAGGGAATGAAGACGGGGCTTACCTACCGTTGGGAACTTCCTGCAACGTCCGTGGATGAAGGTATGCAACATACCGTTACGGTTAGCCCCATACCTGTAAGTGCACACGTGTTTGTAAGGGGTCTTACGGCAACAACAGACGTTCGACTGATTGATATGATGGGAGACGTTGTGGTTTCGACAAAGCTAAACGCAGGGGACTCACAATTGGACGTTAGTTTGGTTGCTCCTGGGCGCTACACATTGCTTTTAACCGATGCTGGCGTTGCTTCTACGTTTCCGCTGATCATCATGCGTTAGTCAAGTATTCAAAAAATGGGATTGAGTATGCATCGAATTACTATTGCGGCAATAGTGCTCATGGTATTGGCTCAGGCAGCCCATGCGCAACGTCAGCATGTACTATTTAAGAACACAGCGGGGCTGAAACTTCGTGAGCAGACGCAATCTGTTTTCACCCAGATCGATCAATCCGCGGTAAAGACCATTGTAAAAGATCGCAGTGTGATGATCGGACTTTCCATACCAATGCCAGATGGGAAGGACATGCCTCTCACACTAGAACGTATGAGTGTTGTCAATGAGGCGTCTCGGTTAACGGTGATGAATGATGATGGACCGGTGCATTCAATATTGGGCGCAAATACAGTGTGGTATCGTACACCACTGCGGGACGTAGGGATGGCGGTTTTTACATTCCATGCATCTGGGCATGTGTCAGGATTGATAGATGGTCCTGGCGGTCGCTACGTTATTGGTGCACGCACTGGAGCCGAGACGTCCGATCAGTATGTAGTTACACATGATGCTCCGAGTTCTTTTTCATGTAAAACTACAACAGATGTGATGTCGAACGAAGTTGAGCGCCTTGTTTCCGAAGCTCACACTGCTGTTAAGCAAGCCACGGATAATGTGCAAGGGGCCGATACTCTGACGATGGAAATTGCCGTTGAGGCAGACTATCTGCTTCGAAGGAAATTTGCTACAGTGGAATTGGCACAAGCATACATCACTCAGCTCATGGCAGTGCTTTCCACTGTATACGAGCGCGACCTAGCAGTCAAATTTGTTGTTACTAATGTCAGAATATGGAATACGTCTAATGATCCATATTCGGATAATAAAGGAATATTCGATGGCCTACTTGAAGACTTCATTTCTGAATATCGCACGAACATGACGTTGGTTCCGCGTGACATTGCCGTCTTTATTACCTCTCGTAATGCAAATGGTGGTATTGCCAAAACAATCGGCGGGCTATGTGAAGTTGACGGTAGCTACTGCGCTGGTGATGCGCAACTACAACTCACGCCACTGCCTACGTATATGTGGGATATGTTCATGTTTGCCCATGAGATTGGGCACGTCTGTGGCGGGCTCCACACCCAGTCTTGCCTATGGCCAACAGGCCCACTCGACAGTTGTGTTGCTTCGGAGTCTGGCACATGTGTTACCAATAGTATGACGAAGCCAACTCGCGGTACGATTATGTCGTATTGTAGTCAACAGATAAGCAACGGCGCTGTAGTGGTTTACGAGTTCCATCCGCTTTCACGCAACGTAGTACGCTCGTACATCCAAAGTGCACCGTGTGTAGGTAACGAACCTGTTAAACGCATAAACCGACTTTATGGAATAGCTCGAGACGGCATCAGTGGTCTGCCACTTGCTGGCCTCAAGCTAACGTTAGGGAGATTTATCGATAATATAGTTCGCCAGGTACCCAGCTCGGCTGGTGATACCGTAGTAACAACAAAGGCCGATGGGTCCTATGAGTTTATTGGCCTTGGAATGGGCATCTACTACGTAGAGCCACCAGAGGGATATGTTCAATATCCGTACGTGGTTAGCGGAGAAAATTTTCAGAACTCAGTTCAAGTAGCTGATAGTGCAGTTAGCTATCACGTTGTATTAACAAAGGGACAAAGGCTCGAGGTTAACATCACAACGGCCGATACAACCACTACATTTGCCTTAAACATATTTTCCGACGTATTTGCAGGCTTATCTGCGTCAGCTCACGAGATTCTGCGTGCCAACGATACTACACTTCGTTTTATCGGCTACGTGCCGTATGGGACGTACATACTTGTCCCTATTGCATCAAAGTTCAAGTTTGTTCCAAACAAAATTGTTGTAGAAATCAACGATGGACAGGGTCCACGTTCTGTTCGATTTGATTCGCGAACCACGTTGCCTTTCAACCTTGTAACGATTGCGCTTGCCGTGGGCGAAAGGCCGGCGTGGCCTACCCCAGGGCAGAACCGATTAGTAGGCGGAATGGGGTATAAGCTTGCAAACTCCAAAACCTCCCAGGTGATTGCCGTAGGCTCGGTTCCTGCGGACGGAGTTGTAGTGGTAGACGCAGTAGGTTCATCTGGTCTGTATTCCTTTGGAATAGAATCCGACACGATGAACAAGGCCCCGTATTCGGGCTCGCAGGATGTGTATCCCGAGTACAACAATTTCATGGCGACGTACATTTTACAAGGCCGTATCAAGCCTCTACTTGCTAGATCCTACGTTATGTCTGTTCGTATGTCGGAATATGTTCCACTAGTATCACCAACGGTACTCCGAAACAAATCAAATCCGATGCAGTCAATCACGGCCGTTGCCATGCCATTCCCTATTAAGATATTGGGTAGGGATCTTTCCCAATTCTCGGTCGCTTTGCCAGGATACATTTCGTTCAGTGACGTTGTGAACGAGGACTATGAAACTACTCCTCTTTTTAGTCCATACGTTCGTAGCCATCTTATTGCTGCCGCGATGAGTGGTGGATATATTCTTGGTGATGACAGCGCCTCTGCTCCGTGGCATATAGCAATGGCAGTAGAAGGTGCTGCACCTGCAAGGGTTCTCAAGGTAGAATGGAAGAACCTTCGGGTGCAGACGTACATAGACAATGATTTCTACAAGCCAATTGAAGTGGGCCCGTTCTCCTTCCAGATACATGTGTTTGAAAATGGAACCATCGAGTATGTGTATGACGCACCTGATTCGGTTCAATTCCCCGTTGCCACGTCCATTGGACTCAGAGGAAACGACGTTCTCGATTGGAATGTTGTAAGCCAGGGGGCTGATAGTACAATGGATAATGTTACGGCTGGCTTTGCCTACAACACCCAACCAACGGCTAAAATATCTTCAGTATCAGACGTTCCAAAAGGTCTTACGTATCGTTGGGAACTTGGTGCCGTTGGTGTTGAAGATGCAGATGAGAGTGAGTTCGGTGTTTACCCGATACCTGCTACGGCGATGATTTGGTTGCGTGGCGTAGACGGACGTGCCGATGTTAGAATCATAAACGATCGCGGAGCCGACGTGCCTTCCGTTTCAATACCCGAAGGATTACCTCGGATTAATGTTTCAATGTTGGCGTCGGGCAGATACACAATTGTTGTAAAAGCAGGCAATACAACTCGTTCCGTTCCACTTCTCATTGCACGTTGATTCTTGATGAAAATTCAGTCTCGTGTTGATCTGCGTCCCTACACAACCTTTGGTGTTGAAGCATGGGCCGAGTCTTTTGTTTGTGTGTCAACAACGGAAGAACTACGTGATGCACTTGCCTGGGCGCGTGCTACGGGAGTGGTATATCAAGTGTTGGGCGGAGGCAGCAACGTGCTTCTTACTGGCGACGTAACGGGGCTTGTTATACTCGTACGTTTGTTAGGTAGGGAGGTATCTATGCGTCATGACGACGTAGTCATACGTTGCGGAGCTGGGGAGAGCTGGCACAGTGTGGTTACGTGGACGGTGGAGAATTCTTGGAGTGGGCTTGAGAATCTCGCGCTTATTCCAGGCACGATAGGAGCTGCACCAATGCAGAACATTGGAGCGTATGGTACGGAACAAGCTGCATGTTTTGTTGAGCTCGACGCATTAGATGTTGCAACAGGAGAAGTGCACACGTACCGCAAGGAAGAGTGTGCCTTTGGTTATCGCGATAGTGTCTTTAAACAGAAACTTCGCAACAAAGTAATAATCACCTCGGTAACATATCGGCTATCCACAGCCCCTTCCATAAACTCTACGTATCGCGATGTTGCAGATGAACTTGTTGAGCGTGGTATTGTTTCTCCGTTGGTAGCCGACATCTATGATAGCGTGGTTGCAATACGCAGACGGAAACTCCCAGATCCCGAAGAAATTGGAAATGCTGGTTCATTTTTCAAGAACCCTGTTGTAAAAGCTGAATTCGCCAGCCAGCTACAGTCGAGCAATCCTACACTGCCCATGTATCCCCAAAAAGATGGTAGCGTTAAACTCGCAGCAGCATGGCTGATTGATCAGTGTGGTTGGAAAGGGGTGCGAGAAGGCGACGCTGGAGTACATGTCAATCAAGCACTCGTGCTGGTGAACTATGGCAATGCATCTGGCTCCCAAATTCTAGACCTTGCAACACGCATACAAGCCAGCGTATATCAAAAGTTCAACGTAGAACTCGAGCGCGAGGTTAACATCTGGTGAGCCTCCTTCGGCATTTCGTCATTTCGGTACCTGCCAACGAATACTGGACAGTCAGTGTTTGTCCGCTTCAATGTTTGATGGCTAATTCTTAACTGCCTTTTTCACTATCATTCCCTTAGGACTTTTTACTTGAACTAAATACATTCCAGTTGCTAGATGATTGATTTGTAAAGTAGTTTTAAATGTTTGTAACGGTATGCTTTGCAACAACTGACCTTGTAAATTGAATATTTCGGCTGCTGTGTTTTCATAGTCGGTTATGTCTACAAACAGGTGTTCATCGCAAGGGTTAGGGTAAACAGAAATAGCATTCTCCATAGAATTTTCTTCTAGTCCTACAGCACCGCACAAACCCGCTTACCTGCACCGGTGTGTATTTAGCAACGGTGGTTCCATCGCCAAGCTGTCCCAAGTTATTATAACCCACCGCCCAAACCGTGCCACCCGTGCAATGGAAGAGGGAGTTATAAGTATCCGCAGCGATGGGTTGTGTATGCATAACATTGCTCAAGCCAATTGTGGCGAGCAATGCAATTGACATTAATTGTTTCATTTTGGAACCTACCCAGTATATGTTCACGAATATAGCGTAGAAAATGAGTCTTGATCATGGCCTTGAAGTGGCTTGCAGTACCTGCCATCGTCCCATGTGCGCCATCGTCCCACGTGCGCGAACATGTATGCTCGCGCTACACAATCGCTGATGCAAATAGGCTACAGCGTGCCGTTGGCTAATGAATCCTGGAAGTCATCCAGTAATTAGTAATTAGTAATTGTCTTAACTACCCGGCCCTGTGCAAGTTCTACTAGCATGTCGGCATCGGCAACGGTGTCTAGTCGGTGAGCAATTACAAGCACTGTTACGTTGTTAAACTCTTCGGCTATTGTTCGTTGAATGATTGAATCTGTTACAAGGTCAACACTTGCAGTAGCTTCGTCTAGCACGATCAATTTGGCGCGCGTGAGAATAGCACGGGCAAGACAGAGGAGCTGGCGTTGACCCTGCGAAAAGTTCACGCCCCCTTCTAAGACGGATGATTCTAAGCCTTGTGGTAACATCCGTATATGGTTGCTGAGCTGCACGCGCCGCAGTGCTTCCCATACGTCAGCATCGGAACATTCGGAGAACCTATCGAGATTGCTACGAACAGTACCAATGAATAACGTTGGGTCCTGTGGGATAATGGCCACGGCCCTACGAAGCCGCTGAAGTGGGATGGTTGTTATGTCGATACCATCTATTCGTATTGAACCAGATTCTGGTTCAATGAATCGGAACAATGTTTGAAATAAGGTGCTTTTGCCCGAACCTGTCCTACCGATGATTCCCACCTTCATGGCAGGCTCTACGCTGAACGACACGTTGTTCAAAACACGCGGCAAGTGTGGGGCGTAGCGAACGGTAATGTCCGAAACTTCAAGTGCGCCTGCTGTTGGCCAAACAACGCTATCGGAAAGCGTTGGAGATGTTGTGGTTTGTGGCTCTGGTTCAAGAGTGGCGTAATAGCGTAGGCGCTCAACAGAGGTCATTCTCGACTCTACTTCACTGAATGAACGTACGGTCCAGTTGAGAGACATCCAAAAACCTAGCGCATAGGTCAAGACAAGTCCGGCAACACCAGCCGTAATGTTTCCTTGCCAAGAGAGAACAACAATCATAACGCTGGTAGCCAACGCAACTAATCCACTCACGAGAGGTACACGTGTGCTAAACCATCTGTTCAGCATGATGCTGCACCAGAACGCGCGCTGGTAGTTATACAGGATGTTGTGATAGGTGTTGATAAAGAACAACTCTCTGCCAAATCCGTGTATCACGTCCAAACCAGATACAAGCTCTTTGAAGTGCGCATAACGAGGAGAGCGAGCGATCGACTCCAGTCGTTTTGCTTCCCGCGCACTTAGACGGTAGTCGCGCTGCAGTCTGTAATACAAAGCCAACACGGGAACAATCACCACAATAATGATGGGCATAACCGCTAGTATGAGGATAAGAGCCCCAATGGTTTGTGCAAGTGACTTGCAAGACTGTTCGATGTTCCACGAAAGATGATCATCTACGGCTTCTACATCGCGTGAAAAACGATTCAAAACCCTGCCCATCGGCGTGCTGTCAAAAAATCGTAAAGGGGCTTCAAGTACACCGTTGAGTGCCTGATCATGCAAGGTGCGTCCAGCCGCCGCCGCACGGTAGAGCCACAATAAACGTTCTCCATACCATCCAGTAAGCACAACGGTGCCTAACACACCATAGATGATGATTGCAGCAGTAGGCGAATTCCATACGCCGTGATTGCCAGCTTGTGCGCCCCCTCCAAATACATCGGTCCAATATCCTAACCATGAAGTTTGAATGATTGGTAAGATGGTGATTCCGATGGCCGTGGATATAAGCGCGAGCACCATCAGTGGACTTTTCCATCTGTGTGTGCCAGTCATAGCACGCAGGTATTGCCTGTAAACGCCTTTACCTACGGCCCCCGTTGCACGGTCCTCGTCCTCGGTAACACGAGAGGAGTTAGGTCCAACTTCTTCGGTAACGCTGTGTGGAGTAGGCATTGGTGCTATTCCTGTTGGCGGAGCTGCTTGAAGTTCATTGTGTGCAGAGGAGGACAACGCCGCCTGGATTAAGAGTTGGGCGTCTGCATGGGCAACGATGTCGGCATACGAACCAGAAGCTACTATCCTTCCCTGGTCCAAAACAATGACCTGGTCAAAAAGTGGAAGGTGCTGAAGTCTGTGAGTTACAACTACACGCGTAATGTTCTTCCACTCGCCAAAGAGGAGTCTGTCTACGAGGATCTTTTCTGTTTCGCCATCAACGGCCGACAGTGGATCGTCAAGAAAGACAATGCCAGGTCTATGATATGCGGCACGCGCCAATGAAACACGCTGCTTCTGTCCGCCTGATAGATTCACACCACGCTCGCCAATTTCAGTTGAGAGTCCGGCTGACATCAGTGAAAGGTCTGGCGCCAGTGCACATATGTGGAGGACGCGGTTGAGTAGGTCGGCCCCTTCATCAACTCCAAATACAATGTTCTCTCGAACGGTTGCGTTAAGAATGAATGCTTCTTGGGGCACGTAGCTAGAACGTGGGCGCAGAGTTGGTGGGAGACCCGGGTGCTCAACCGTTCCACTTTGTAATGTGTGAAGATCTGCAAGCGTTCTCAGAATGGTGCTCTTACCTGCACCAACAGTTCCGATGATTGCAAGACTACTTCCGGCAGGCACATCAATGGTGATGTTAAACAAGGCGGGCTGTTCACCATCTGGATACGCCATTGTTAGACCAGAGCATGAGATTGCAACCGGTAAAGACGCGGCTGAGAGTGCGCGCGAGTCTTCGTTGCGAACAGAGGCACTGAAATATGTGTGCAGGCGCACAGCTGCAACGCGGGCATGTTGCAGGTTAGAAAGAAAGTGACTTATCATGCCGAAGGGTTCTTCAAGCATGGCAAACAACGCCAGACATGCAAACACCAGCGGCGCGTTGAGTGCTCCGCCAAGAAGAACGTGTGCGCCAAAACCAGCAAAGGCAACAAGTGTAGTGGTAGAAATGAACAACACCGTGCTCACGGCATCAGTCCGAACAATTTTAACTTTTGTGACAACTTCTTTTGAGCGTACAGCGTTGACTTCAGCTTTGACGCTCTTTTCCCAGGCGTGGAATTTGACAACACGAATACCCTGCAATATCTGCGACATCAGAGTCACACGTTGGTCACGTAATTCCATTATCGTATTGTCGAGCTTCCTAAATCTATCCGCTACACGAATTGTTAACGGTGCAACGAGCAACAACATCGCTACTGCAGCAAGTGTGGCTGGTCCCAGAAAGTACCACAACACAAATAGAACACCAATTGACTGGACAATCGTGTTAGTTATCTCAGGAATAATGAACATGCTTTCCGCAAGCGCGTCGGTATCACTCGAAAGGTGATTCACCATGTCTCCCGTCTGCATACCAGCACGTGCAGACCTGCGCAGGCACAGAGCATGGTTTACCACACGTTGGTTGAGACCGTTCATGATAACTGCAAACCCTTTCAGGGCATTGAAATACCAATGCTGTTGAAAAAGCGCGCCAACCATTCCCGTACATCCGAGTGCACATGCAGTTAACAGGGCAGAGAGCGGCAGTGATGGGCTTGCGGTTACTTCTGGCAACATAGAAAGAAGTCTATGAAGCAGAAGGGGCGAAGACAGACCAATACAAAGCTTGAAAACCGTAAGGATCAATAGTCTTCGTGCGGGTTTTCCGGTTGCAAAGAACACACCAAAAAAGAAGGGCCAAAACCGATTAGTTTGCATCGTTGCGAAACGCGTTGATACATTCCGCGGGTCTAATTCATGCGGAAGTTGAGGGGCGTCGTCTGATGTTAGGGGGCGTTGCCTACCAATTGTTATGATTGGTGCGGCACTCCGAAAGAAGAGGTCTGAAAAGACAGAAGGCATTACGTCGTCCGAGATACGGGGGTGGTTTAGGGTTTGGCACTTCCCACTGGGATGGATTAAGACTCAGAGGAGCAGGTAGGGTGCCACGAGACAGAAATGAGGAATCAAATCAAATGCCAACGTACATACTCTATAGAAAAAAACGGTAGTTTTGCCCGCGTCAACCTCCTCACACATATCAATAAAAAATTGATGCGCACTTTCATCCTCGCCCTCGTAATTCTCGTAAGCACTGCTGTAGCTTCATATGCTCAACTTTCAACTGAAGAAATTGCAATCGTCCAAAACCTATTTGGTCGTGAGAAGCGCCAGCTCCTAACAACTGCGATTAAGATGACCCCGTCCGACTCGATTGGATTCTGGCCCATCTATGAAAATTATGAGCAAGACCGTAAGGACCTTAGCAAGAAGCGCATCATGATCATCCAGACGTTTGTGTCGAAATATCCTGCGCTTTCAAACGAAGAACTCAACGAACTGATGAGCGACGCGATTGATCTCGATGAGGATCAGCATGACCTTATGGCTAGTTATTACGGCAAGATCAAAAAAGTAGCTTCACCAATGGTGGCAGCACAGTGGCTTCAGCTTGAATCCTATATCTCAGCAGCGGTTAAGCTCTCACTTCAAGAGAAGCTTCCATTCTTAGGAGATATAAAGATTCTGCCAAAGAAATAAGGGGCTCACGCTCTTAGCAGATTGTCATGGCCGTCGGTGCTTAATGCACCGTCGGCCTTTTTCATTTCTGCCAATACATCAAGAAGTATCTCAACATCATCAGAAACTTCGAGCAGCAATGCGTGACTTTCCTGGACAAATCCTTCCGCACGCATGCTATGTATCATGGATAATAGCGGGTTGTAGTAGCCGCCAATGTTGAGCAGACCAAGGGGCTTTGTATGAAGCCCCACCTGACTCCACGTAAGTGCCTCAAACAATTCATCAAGTGTACCAAACCCGCCGGGTAATGCAAGCAGTAGATCGGAACGGTCTATCATGAGTTGTTTGCGAGTGTGCATAGAAGGCACTTCGATTAACTCAGAACAAGAATCAAGTGCAACCTCGCGAGTTACGAGAAATGTGGGAATGATGCCAGTTACGTAAGCCCCCTGCTCCAAGGCAGTTCGGGCTACAATGCCCATCAGGCCAATGTTCCCGCCCCCGTATACAAGCCCCCAACCGCGTTCAGCGATTGTTCTGCCTACTTGCACGGCCGCTGCGGTGTATTGCGGGTTGGTGCCTACCTTTGACCCACAATAGATACAAATATTCATCTCTTTGGAATAAAGAGTTGCTGTTTCAAACCAAATCTCTTCACCACTCTGTTACGAAGAAAATCCTCAGCTTCCTCCAGACTGTCGGTCAAGAAGAAGTGGTCAAGATCCTCAGGGGAGATTGTGCCATTGCGTAGCATCTTCTCTGCCATTATCTGCATCATCTCCTGATAGTAGTCCTTACCCATCAGAACAACTGGAAAGTGAGTGATCTTCTTCGTCTGCATGAGTGTAACTGCTTCAAAAAGTTCGTCCATCGTCCCAAACCCACCAGGCATCACAACAAAGCCGAGTGAATATTTAACGAGCATTACTTTTCTCACAAAAAAATGTTCAAACTCAATCATCACATCAAGCCAAGGATTGGCATGTTGTTCAAAGGGCAGCTCGATGTTCAAACCAACACTTGTGCCACCGGCTTCTTTGGCACCCCTACTGGCGGCTTCCATAATCCCAGGGCCACCCCCAGTGAGCACGGTAAAACCCATCTCGGCAAGCCGGCCTCCTACTGCGCGACCCATCTCGTAATATTCATGTCCTTCTTTAAACCGAGCAGAACCAAACACTGTTATACACGGTCCAAGAAAATGGAGAGCCCGAAATCCACGGATGAATTCGCGAAGTACCCGAAGCACAAATACGAATTCACGCCACCGAGAATGTGGACCGTCCAGAAACTCTCGCTCTGCTGTTTCGCCCCCAGGCGGCGGTAGGTTCGTGATCGTCTTATTCATAGATCCACTATCACAGTAAACAGAAAGGGAAGGATAGCAAGGGCCAATAGACAAAAGACGAGACGCATCACGTATTCCATTTGTTGTTTCTGGCGTTCCTCGGCAGTGAGGGCTACATCCGCCGTACGGAGCATGCCAATCTTACGGAAATTGGTCCAAGCGAACCAAATGATACCCATTGTTATTATCGAAAGAGCGATGTGTTGCATACCACAAACCTACGGTGTTTAGCCCACACCAGCATCTGATCTAACAAGTAGAACTGGTATTGACGTGGAATGTCTCACCGCAGACGCTACACTGCCAAGAAAGAGATCTTTGATTGCCTTGTGTCCGTGTGTGCTCATGGCAATAAGATCGCACTTGTGCTCAATAGCCACATGTACAATTCGTTCGGCCGCATCTCCTAATTCTAGGTATACGTCGGCGCTGAACCCATCAGCAATAAGGGCCGCTGCACAGTCCTTGAGGTAGATCATGTCCTTCTTCATTTCTTCGGAATCCTGAAGGTTGAGCTGACTCTGATACCGAGCCACAAAACCATCGGCAACGTGTACCAAGATCAACTGAGATCCATGGATCCGCGCCAACAATCGTATGTGCGTTAGAATAGTAGCATCCGTTGCCGAGTTCTCAAGGGGCACCAAAATGCGGGAGTACAATGTGCTCATGACTGTCCCAACCATTCTTTAGCGGTCTGAAAAAGGAGAAATACATTAAGTACAACAATCGTTGCGGTAATGCCCCAAGCAAGGATCTTGAGCCAGTAAGGATTGACGAACCGGCCCATCTTTAGCTTGTCACTGGTGAAACGCACAAGTGGAATAACGGCAAAACTTAGCTGAAAAGACAACACTACTTGACTAAGGATGAGTAACTGTCCAACGCCACGTTCGCCATACAACGAAGCAACAATAACGGCCGGAACAATCGCAATGCCACGCGTGATAAGACGCCTAACCCACGGTTGAAGACGTATGTCAAGAAATCCTTCCATCACGATTTGTCCAGCAAGTGTTCCGGTAATCGTAGATGCCTGACCCGATGCTAAGAGGGCAATGGCAAATACGATGCTGGCTGCGGAAGCGCCCAATACTGGTGTTAAGAGTCTATACGCATCTCCAATATCTGCCACACTTTGGTTTGGTGTTCCATGAAAAGCAGTTGCGCTAAGAATCAAGATTGCTGCGTTTATAAAGAAAGCAAACAACAGTGCTACCGTAGAGTCGATTGTAGCAAACGTAATTGCTCTCTTCTTCCCAACGTCATTACGTTCGAAGGCACGAGTCTGTACAACACTAGAGTGCAAATAAAGATTGTGGGGCATAACCGTGGCACCAAGTATGCCGATGGAGATGTACAACATCGTTGGGTTGGTAACAATCTCCAGGCGTGGTAAGAAGCCCCCTACAATACCTGCGATTGATGGTTGAGAAACGATGAGTTCGTATGCAAAACATCCACCGATAACAACGATGAGTCCAGCAACAATACTCTCGAGCATCCTAAAGCCCCTGCTCTGAAGCATTAAGACTACGAGTACATCAATCGCGGTTAATAACACGCCAACTACAAGGGGCATACCAAACAATAGATTCAAGGCGATAGCCGAACCAATAACTTCCGCAAGATCACAAGCCGCAATCGCGATTTCACAGATTATCCATTGTGCAATGGCAGAAGATTTTGAAGAACTATCTCGGCATGCCTGGGCAAGGTCGCGTTCCGAAACGATGCCGAGCTTAAGCGAGAGATGCTGAAGGACGATTGCCATGAGGTTGGAAACCAGGATCACAACCAAAAGTGAATAACCAAACAGCGAACCACCAGCAAGGTCTGTTGCCCAATTGCCTGGATCCATGTATCCAACGGATACCATGAGGCCGGGTCCGGCAAAGGCCATCATGGTTCTCCAAAAGCCAAGTCCTTTGTCAACACTAATGCTTGCATGTGCTTCAGCCAATGACGGTGTTTTTCGTGAACGCCGCCACCCAGTTTTCTCTTGTTCGTTTTGTACGTCTGGTGTCATGAAATGATGTTAAGGGGCAATGATAAACGTACGGCTAATGTCGGCATCACCAACAGAAGAAGCAAGAAGGAGATACATGCCGGGAAGAAGTGTGCCAGCATGGAGGCGCACGGTGAGTGGTTCTCCGGACGTCTGTGACGTTGGTGGAATGGTGTGCACGGTTCTGCCCGCAACGTCACAAATCCTGATATTCATGGTTCGGTCGTGATCGGTTGCCAACAACGTAATCAACGCAAAGGTCCTAACGGGATGCGGTGCAATAGTTACCAGTGCTTCTGTTGATTGTTTTGCGTTGTCAGATACGGAGGTTGTTGGTGGTACCACGTTCATGCCCGCAATCTTCCAGATTACACCGTCGATATCACTAACCCACATTGTTTGATCTCGTTGGTCGATCTCAATTCCGCGCGCATTGATCAATCCGTCGCGATACTCAAGAATGAGCTGATCGCTGATGAGGCCAAGATTGGAACGAGGTATCTCTGCGGCAATTACGTTGGATAGTTTACCTCCTCCAGGTGGGAAACCAGTGCAGACTTGTATGATGTTGCCAAGTCCGTCGGCGGCAAAACAACGTGGACCAAATTGCGACCGGAAGGGGTTTGAAGTTGAGGAACGCAATGCCCCCGTGATGGGATCCATTGCAACGGTGCGCTGTTGTCCATCGCGCTCAACACCGATGAGATCCGGCCCCATGAGTTCGAGTCCAGTTCCATACCGCCTTGCCTGCGATGGGAATGATCTCCTGACATTGCCGTTGGTATCAAGTACAAAGACGGTTGTTGATGTGCCATCTAGGTTGTCGAGACGATGCACATAAATCAATCCGCTATCACGATCAAATGTTAGATCGGTAAAGAGACTATCACCAACGTTCATCATCTGCACAGTCTTCATCACGGTGAGCGTATCGCGTTGGAGCTTGTATAAACGCGAGCTATGGATGTCCGTTGTCCACAATCCATCTTTGCCATCCCAGGCCAAACCGTATGGCGTCCAAGACATGGCCTTTTGCGAAATCACAAGGCCACGTTCCACGGGGACGATTGCAAAACTCTTACTTACGATATTGGTGGTTGCTGACTGCACACGAACCCGTCCATACGGCGTTGGGGTATTGGGCAAGGTGATTCTCAATGCTGAGCCGGGCTCCTGTGCAATTGGCTGCCAAGAAAAACCATCGTCTGTTGAAAGTGACAGGTCTACCTGACCCGTAAACCCAGTCCACTGCACAACGATAGAACTTAATACCGCAAAGCGTTCTCCACCTGTTGGAGTTACGATGGCCGGCTCTGTAGGCAGCACTGAAACAAGTGGAACCTCCCATGCAGACCGCCCGTGCGTAGCCGCGCGTAGGTACGAGAATGTAGCATCAGCACGCAAATCGAGCACTGGAGAGCGGGGGAGCCCCTTACCATATGGCTCCCAAGTTTGCCCACCGTTAAACGTTGCAAAAACTCCAATATCTGTTCCAACAAATGCTACATCATCGTTGTCTGGGTGCAACACAATGGAATTCACAGGTATGTCTGGCATTCCCTGCCACTGCGGCTTCCATGTTGCACCTAGGTCCGTTGTTTTCCAAACGTGTGCTGTGCCATAGGACGAATACGTTAACCATGCTGTTGAACGATCTCGCTGCGCACAGGCGATATCACTCACATAGAGTTGACTCAGTGTTGGCGCGCTCACTGGTATCCACGTTGTTCCATAGTCGGTAGAGCGTACAACGTCTCCGTAGGAACCACCTGCCCAAAACACTTCATCGTCTGCCGGAGATTGAGCAAGAGCTGTAACGGTGTTGCTAAACGGTGCAGAAACTGGCTCCCAAGAATTGCCCGCATTATAGCTACGGTATATCCGCCTGCGACCAGTAAACAGCGTTTGAGAAATTGTTTGGTCAATAAGCAAAGGGGCTACCCATTCCGCATCTTCACCGAGATCTAAGCCGGAAACGATGCGTTGAGATAACTGTGTGGCGAGATCAATTTTGAAAAAGTCACCATTCGGTTCGCTGCCATACAGGATGTTTGAATTGGATGGGTCGAGCATCGTAGTCATACCATCACCGCCATGCAAGGAATCCCACTCAACCGAACCACTAGTACCAAGCGTACCGTTATCCTGCGTGCCGCCAAACACTCGAGCGCGATCTTTTCGATCAACATCAAACGCGTAGAATTGTGAGATGCTCAGACCATTGTTTATTACCTGCCATGTAGCACCTCGGTCGGCACTGCGCATCATCCCACCGTCATTCCCAGCATACACTACATTGGGATCTATCGGGTCAAACGCAAGTGCATGTTGATCAACATGTGGGTTCCCGTTACCATCTCCATCGGCATACCCTTGTGTTGTGTTGCGCCACGTTGTTCCTCCATCGGTTGTCATGTAGAGGTCTATTCCTCCGGCGATTACATGGTTAGCATCGCGAGGATTGATGGCTACTACGTTGTTATAGAACCCCTGCGACTCAGCCGGTGTGCACGTTCCCGAGAAGAAACAGCCTTGTGTGTCCTGAAACACAACGCGCCAGGTAAGCCCCTTGTCCGTGCTCTTTGCAATGATTGCCAAGTCATTTATCTCCAACAGTGCAAAGAGGGTGGAAGGGGCAGTCTTGCTTTGTTGAACAGATGCCCTGCCTACACGTCCGTTGAGACCGTTCATGCTGCGTATCCACGTGTTACCACCATTGAATGAAACGATGATGCCGCTATCTTGAACCGCAGCGATGATGATGTTTGGATCTACTTCGTCGAGCGTAATATCAAACACCTGTCCAATCCACAACCGATTCCACGTAGCCCCTTCATCGGTGCTTTTCCATACACCTGCCTGCTCGTTCATACCGCCTGCAACTATCGTGCTTGGTGTGGATGGATGGATGCAGACACGTGAGAACGAGCCCACGCGTGGCAGGCCAATCACTGACCATGTTATGCCGGCATCTAACGATCTCATAAGGCCGGCACCAAGAAACATGTTAGCACCTACTACTTGTTCGCCCGTACCAGCATACAACGTTGATGTGTTGTTGGGAGCAATACAAAGCGCACCCATTGCAATCGCATTAGCATCATCCATCATCGGTTGCCATGATAGACCGCCGTCAGCGCTTTTCCACACACCACCGGAGGCCGCTCCGATATACAACGTGTTGGTTGTAATGGGGTCGCAGACAATACTTTTTATTCGCCCTGCGGTTGATCTTGGCCCCAGGATTTTCCACGTAGGCTGGTCTACCAGCACCGATTCACTATACTTGGACGGCGATTTTCTTGCGAGATCAATTGCTTTTGAACGAGCGTCAGGCGCAACAACGCCGCTAGCTGGCACCCTACGCAATCGGGCATCTTCGAAGCGCTTACGCAGGTGGTGCTTACCTTCCCGTTCGTTGGACCAAGCGCCCACAACAGAGAGCAGGGCAATTGCCACAACGATGATTTGTTTGGTCATAGCGGAAATATACCTTTTTCTTGAGCTAAGGGGCGCTGTGATGCACTGTGGAACCCGTTGTAGCAAGCAACTGTTGAGGGGAACGTGAATATCAAGACCGACATTATCGTACTGGGAGCTGGCTACGCTGGGCTCACAGCCAGCGCCCTCCTCGCACACGAAGGCAAGGACACGGTGCTCCTTGAATCTCACGATACATTGGGAGGATGTGCTTCGTTTTTCCGAAAAGGTCAATACACCTTTGATGTTGGTGCAACAACCTTTAGCGGAGTTAAACCAGAACAACCCGTAGGGCGAGTGTTTCGGCATCTTGGCCTTACACCAAACCTTGTACAGCAAGATCCCGGAATCATTGTGCGCATGCACCATGGTGATGTGTTGAGATGGGCCGATAAAGACAGATGGATTACAGAAGCTCAGAAACATTTCTCGGGAGATCAGCAAGGGTTCTGGAATCAGCAGTACCGCATTGAACGTCGAGTGTGGGATCTTGTTGGTTCGTCAGAAGCAATCCCACCAACAAGTGTGAGAGATGTGCTGAAACTGATCCGACCACGGATGTTGCGTGGACTTGCGTTGTTGCCGGGCATGATTCGCCCCGTATCTGTTCTCGCCGATAAATGGAACGTTCATGGTAGTCGGTTTGATGACTTCCTGCGTGAGCAATTACTGATTAGCACGCAAAACGATGCCGAACATGCTCCATATCTTACCGGTGCAATGGGGCTTACCTATCCGAGTGAAACGTATTATCCGATGGGTGGCATGGTACGCCCCGCACTTATGCTCATGCGTCACGCAACCTCCAAAGGCGCATCGGTACAGTTCAGGCGAGTAGTACAGAACATCGAGCAACGCGGGAACCAATGGCTCATTACGTGTTCGTCCGGTGATGTCTATACAGCAAACACCGTGGTCTCATCCATTCCAATATGGAACATGGGGGAGCTTACGCATGGCCGTGTACGAACGTACTTTGAAGCAAAAGCTAAAAAACATCATAGATCGTGGTGTGCATTAACGATGTACTTCGCGCTTGATGGCACACCTGACCTTGCAAGCACCTATGTACAACTTTTCCTCGACGAAGAGATCCCGTACGTTCATTCGCATTCTGTGTTTTTGACAGTTTCTCCGAAGGCCGATGTTGAGAAGGCGCCTGCTGGACACTGCACAGTTACCGTAAGCACACATGCTGAATCCGCAGACTGGATTGGTTTGAGTCAGGAAGAAACTACAAGACGTAAACACCTAGTGATGAATGCCCTCATGCAAATTATTGACCGGCGTATGCCCGAGTTTGCCGGCATGAAGAGAATTCATCTCGAAGGGGGCACACCCGCAACGTGGGAACACTATACGCGCAGATTTCATGGTTACGTTGGTGGTGTACCACATGATGTCCAAAGTCCACTCATCATGATGCCCCCTAATCAAACTCCGTTTACGGGGCTATACATGATTGGCGATAGTGTGTTCCCGGGTCAAGGAACACCTGCAGTGATGCTCGGTGCATGGAACACCGTGAGGCGTATCTTTGCATCATGAGTAAAGCAGTACATGCGATGTTTTCCGACATCGCCCCTAGGTATGACCTCGCCAACTCCATTCTTTCGCTCGGAGTTCATCATCTCTGGCGGTCTGCAACTGTCAAGGAGAGTGGCGTAGGAGTTGGTAGCCATGTACTCGACTGTGCAACAGGAACAGGGGATCTGGCTCTGGCCTTTAAGCGAGCGGTTGGATCAACAGGCCGAGTACTCGGTACGGATTTTAATGCAGAGATGTTGGGCTTTGCACCAGCAAAGGCAAAACGCAAGGGGCTGGACGTAGAATTTGAAGTTGCCGACGCAATGCTCTTGCCTTACAATAACGCATCGTTTGATTGTGCAAGTATATCGTTCGGCATTCGAAATGTGGATTCGCCAGTTGCAGCACTGTCTGAAATGTCGCGTGTTGTTAAACCTGGTGGCACTGTTGTGGTGCTAGAATTTGGTCAACCCAAGGGCCTCCTGGGTATGTCCTACAGGTGGTACAGTAAAAGCGTATTGCCGTTGATTGGTGGACTCATCACAGGGCATCGTGAGGCCTATGAGTACCTTCCAACTACGGCTGCCGCTTTTCCGTGCAGGGCAGATTTTCTTGCACTCATGAAAAGCACTGGCAGGCTTACTGAATGCCGTTACCGTGAACTCACTGGTGGCATCGCCTTTCTCTATGTTGGAAAGGTTGTAGACCCGTGAACAGATGGATCCTTGCCGTAAGGCCAAAGATCTATGTGGCAGGTATTGCTCCCGTAATTCTTGGAACGGCGCTAGCTGTTGCTGACGGAGTGGTTCACTGGCTGAGTTTCCCATTGCTTGTAATCTGTTCTGCGTTGATTCAGACAACGTCAAATTTGATCAACGATCTAGAAGACGCAAAACGTGGTGCTGATGCTTATCGTATAGGACCAAAGCGCCTTGTAAGCTCTGGCATAATTTCCGCAACAGAGATGCGCAACGTTTCCATTGTGGTGGCCTTTGCTGCATTTGTTCTTGGCCTACCCCTTGTTTATCGTGCGGGCTGGGAAGTACTTGCCATTGGAGTTGTTTGTTTGATTATGGCGTGGGCGTATACCGGTGGACCATTTCCGCTAGCCTACCACGGATTAGGTGATGTAGCTGCTTTTGTTTTCTTTGGACTTTTTGCCGTTGCCGGTACCTATTATGTTCACGCGTGCTTTTGGAGCAGTGATGCCATCGTCTTGGCTATTGGTCCGGGTTTGCTTGCTGCTAACATTCTCGGTGTAAATAACATCCGAGACATTCCTACCGATACCATGGCCGGAAAACGAACGCTTGCCGTACGTATCGGCCCCGTGCCTGCACGTATCATGTATGCAGTGTTCACTGTAGCGTCTGTAGTTGCCCCTTCCTTCATCCTTGGCATGCATCGTGGGTGGTTTGTTTGGCTGCCTCTATTGGTGCTACCGTTTGGGGTTATTCTCTCTGTTAAGGTACTGCGCAATAGCGGAGCAGAGCTAAACAGTGTTCTTATTGGGACGGCGATTTTCTATGTTATCTATACACTATTGATGTCTGCTGGACTTGTGTTATCCTCATAGACCCCGTTTGAGATTCTTGTTTTCGTGCGTCCACGTAACCATAAGCGACCCGAGTTCTCGAAGGGGCTCCGGCGATCCCATGTTGTAACTGATAACCATAGTCCTCCCCCTGTCGGTTATCGTTATCGTAGTTACTGGAGCATCAGGAACATTGTCGATATACTTCTCGCGCGACGTCATGAGTTTATTCTTTTGAACTTCCGTAACAAGAGAACACAAGACAGCTTGGGGAATCTTTCCAGAAAATGTTCCTTTGCGCTCTGTATTCGTCTGGCCTTCGTAAACGATTTTACCGTCAGCATATACGGTTCCCGTATACACCGGACATGCTCCAAAGCACATGCCTTTGCTTATGCTCACGCTAAACCCGCGTTCAGACAGATCTTTTGTGCATGAATCTGAACTCGAGCATGCCGTCGAAAAAAAGCATACAAGCGATGTAATGATAGCGTAATGCATTACCATTCCCATAATGTGTTTACACAAACGTGACATTGGCGTTACTCTGACAAAACATAAGACATCGAATTTTGCCTCGTTAATCCTTCACGACGTATAACATAACGAGGTCGTTCATGAATCGCTGGTTCTTTTTTCTTGTGGCAATCTGCACTCTGCTGATATTAGACTCTTCTGCCACCGCCCAGACTGCCCAAGTTATGCAGTTCTTGGGAAGACATACCCAGCGTCCAGCAACGTACGATAAGGGTTCTGCTGAGTCTGTTACGTATGACGCAGCAACAAAAGTTGCCATTCTTTCCGACGTAAATGGAAACAAGATCTCGTTTGTAAATCTAGCAAATCCGGCAAGCCCCGTGCTTATCCGCGATGTGCTGCTTTCTGCATATTCGGGTATTATCAACAGTGTAGCAACCAAGAACGGTGTTGTTGCAGTTGCTCTCGAAGACGCAACACTTAAGTCAAATCCGGGTAAGATCCTGTTCTTTACAACAGCCGGTGTGTTCCTAAGCTCTGTTGTTGTTGGTGCATTACCAGACATGGTTGTGTTTACCCCAAATGGACAACGCCTGATTGTATGTAATGAAGGTGAGCCCGAGGTTGATTACACCTTTGATGCTGAAGGCTCCGTAAGCATCATAAACGTTGCCAATCCAGTGTTGCCAACAGTTCAAACCGTTGACTTCCGATCACTCAACGGCAAGCAAGACTCGCTCCGTGCTCTTGGTGTGCGAATCTTTGGACCAAATGCATCCGTAGCGCAAGACCTTGAGCCAGAGTACGCCGCCATCTCTGCGGATGGTGCGTTTGCCTATGTAACGCTGCAAGAGAACAACGCCATAGCCGTAATCGATATCATTAACGCATCGCTTGTTCGTATTACAGCACTTGGTTTCAAAGATTACAGCAGGGGGCTTGCACGGTCAACAAACTATCCGTGGACAAATCGTCCTTCGATTGGAACTACAACTGCTGGGCAAAACATTTCACTTGGTGGACTCTCCGGCCTATGGTTTAGTGGATACGGTGCAGACACCAATAAGCTCCGCTTCTTAACACACCCAGACCGCGGTCCAAACGGCGAATCAGTTACGCTTCGCGGATTGCCACGCAGGCCATTTGCCTTGCCTAACTATCAGGCAGAAGTAATCGCACTAGAACTCGACCGTGCTACTGGGGCGTATGCCATACTATCTCGCACGCCGCTTTTCCGCACGGATGGCGTAACTCCCATTACTGGCCGCCCAAACCTACAAGCTGCGGGTCAGGGAATTGCGTATACCGATGAGCTGCCGGTTGACCTCAATGGTAATGATCTCCCCAACGACCCGTTTGGTGGAGACCTAGAAGGTATTTCCGTTGATGCAGCTGGTACATGGTGGATGGTTGACGAGTATCGTCCTGCCATATACAACTTCAACAGCAATGGAACACTTATTGCGCGCCACATTTCTGCCGGCACTGCAGCATCCGTAGGCGCAGCGGCTGGAACGTTTGGCACCGAAACCCTTCCAGCAATTTATGCTTCACGCAGAGCAAATCGCGGATTTGAAGCATGTGCAATTGAGGGCGACATTCTGTATGCGTTCATTCAAACATCGATTGACAATCCGGACTTGGCCAATGACAATTCTTCGAAAAATTCAACCTGGTGCAGAATCCTTGCCTTCAACACTGTAACGAAAGCAGTGGTAGGAGAATATCTGTATCCAATGTTTGAAAAATTTGGATCGTGTGACAAGATCGGCGATGCAACGTCTCTCGGCAATGGCAAGTTCTTTGTTGTAGAACGCGATGATGCTACGGGGCTCCGTGCACGCAAATACATTTTTGAGATCAACCTCAAAGGTGCTACAAACATCTTCACAAGCCCACCAGCTCTTCCACCAGGACGTACAATTGAGTCGCTCACGTTTGCTGAGATGGCGTCGTTTGGTATCCGTCCAGTCGGTAAGAAAAAATCAGTCTACCTGCCAGGAGCTGGATATGGCGCCTGGGACAAAGTTGAGGGTATTACACGTATCAATGCCAACACGTTTGCAGTAGTTAATGACAATGACTTTGGTGTTGGGGGCTCAATCCTACCAAACCCACCAAATGGCAGTATCACGATCAACCCAAATGCAAACCCCGTTATTGGTGTGATTACGTTTGATCGACCAAATGGACTAGACCCAAGCGACCGTGACAATGCAGCTGGAACTGGCGCATCAATCAAGATTGGCAACTGGCCAGTGTTTGGTATGTATCAACCAGATGCAATTCAGGCAATCACAGTAAACAACGAAACGTTTTTGGTTACTGCAAATGAAGGTGATGCCCGAGACTACGGCACATTTGTAGAAGAAGCACGGGTTGGTGCAATAACAGTTGTTCTAGACACGTTGCTCAATAACGCGTGGCCATTACTTAAAACGAATCAGCAACTCGGCCGACTTACAATTGTCAACACAATCGGCGATGTTGATGGGGATGGAGACCTCGACGAATTGTATACACTCGGTGCGCGTTCATTCTCAATCTGGAACGTTGATGGAAATCTCATCTACGATTCGGGCAACGAACTTGAAACTCGCGCTGCCGGATTCTTCCCATCAAACTTCAATGCCGGACACACAAACAACTCGATGGACGACAGATCCGACAATAAAGGACCAGAGCCAGAAGGCATGACGATTGGCGTTATCAACGATTCAACCTATGCCTTCATCGGCTGCGAACGTATCGGTCATACGTTTATGTACAACGTATCCAACGTAACAAATCCAAAGTTCATAGACTACATCAATTCAAGGAACTTTGCCGTTACGCCCAACGCAACCAATGTTGATAACGGAACGGTAGGCGACCTAGGTCCGGAAGTTCTCGCCTTTGTTTCTGCCGCTGAAAGTCCTAACAATACAGACATGCTGTTGGCCGGCAACGAGATCAGTGGTACGATGAGTGTATTCCAAGTACGCATTCCGCGAATCGTTTCCATACCAGTGGCAATTGTCAATCACTGCATTCCGGATAAGCTAATCTTAACCGTTTCTGCAACGGGACCAACACTTACATATCAGTGGACCAAGGACGGCGTAAATATCCCAGGTGCAACGGCGGCAACATATTCCGTTGACGTTCTCAACCCAACGTTCGCTGGACTCTATGCATGTAAAGTGCAGGCAGCAGGGGGCATGATTATTACCACTCGAGCAACCCAGGTAACCGTATCAGAGCGTACGTCTATTATACTGGAGCCGAGGCCACTAACCCAAGTTGATGCTGGTGTGTCCGTTACGCTGAACATTGACGCAACCAGTAGGGCTGGAGAAGTATATCAGTGGTTCAAGGCCGGTGTTGCAGTTGTTAATGGCCCTAAATATGTTGGTGCCAGAACAAAATCTCTGACGATAAACAACGTAACGTTTGCCGACACTTCCAGCAGGTATTATTCTCAGGTTACGGGTGGCTGTAGCGTTGTTCGTTCGCGAGATGCACGCGTCCTTATTCCACGCATTTTCCTAAACCTTCAGCCACGAGATACAACAGTATGCCCTGGCGACACGGTAGTGCTTCGTGTATCGGCAGCGCCATCAGGTGGCGACGCTGGATTGGGCTATCAGTGGAAGGTTGTTGGCGGACCAAACCTCATTGAAGGGGGTCGTTATTCGGGTACACAAAGCCCAACACTCCGCATCAATGGAGTTCGCGCAGAGGATTCCCGTGAAATTGTTTGTGTTGTTTCGGGATTCCCATCACGGATAAACCTGTTTACCAACAACGTACTTGTAAACGTCCGTCAAGCCCCTTCCATTATTCGTCAGCCAGTTGCGCCAAATGGTACGGTCACAGATGCTGTCTGCGATGGCAATCTCTTCCAGCTAAGTATTGTAGCTCAGGGAGAGAACGTTGTATATCAGTGGTTCCGTGACGGAAGGGCAATCGTCTTGGCAAATGCGTCATCATTTACTACCAAACAACCAGGTGTATACAAGGTTCGCGTTTCTGGAGTATGTGGACTAAGCCAAGAGAGTGCTCCGGTAACAATGACAACGCTTAATCAGCCGGTTATATCATCACGGTCGCCGTCATTGTTACGAGTAAAAGAAGGCGATGGATTTACGCTTAGTGCTGTCATCACTTCGGGATCACTTCCTGTTACATACCAATGGGCAAAGGACGGCTCTGATGTTTCGGGTGCAGACGGTCCTACATATTCAATCAGCAAGGCCGGAAGTGCCGATGCTGGACGGTATGTATGTGTTGTGCGTAACGAGTGTGGTAGGGGTATTTCCACCGTTACGGAAGTACGGACATACAAGGAAGACCCAACGTCTGTTTCTGACGTTGACCAAAACGGAATGATGGTTCGTTGCGAGCCAAATCCCTTCACAACGTCCAGCACCATCCGTATAACGGTTCCACAAGCCGGACTGATGCGCATTAGCGTGAGTGATCTAGCGGGTCGGGTTGTCTACACCACATCGTCAACTCTTACAGCCGGTGAGCATTCTGTAGTTCTGAACGGTTCAGACCTCGGAGCTTCTGGCATCTACATCGTTACGGTTGAACACCCAGCGGCCACGGTTGTACGGCGGGTAATTCTGGCGCAGTAGAAGCCCCTTCCTCAACGAGAATTTTCCACACAGCGGCGTTCGATTCTATCGGGCGCCGCTGTTGCGTTATGTTTGCCTCTATGACACGTGAACACCTTACAACCGCTATCTATGATGTTGCCCACCTCACGGGAGAGTTTCTCCTGCGTAGTGGTATAACGAGCAACGAATACTTCGATAAATATCAGTTTGAAAGCAACCCTGCTATTCTCAATGCTATTGCCGAACATCTCGTACCTCTGGTGCCTGAAGGAACAGAGTTGCTTGCTGGATTAGAGATGGGCGGATTGGCCATAGTTACCGCACTATCGATGAAGACGAGCATACCAGCAGTTTTTGTTCGCAAGAAGGCAAAGGAGTATGGCACGTGTAAACTCGCAGAGGGACCAAACATATCTGGTAAACGTGTCCTTGTTGTAGAAGACGTTGTTACAAGTGGCGGACAAGTAATAATCAGTGGCAACGATCTTCGCCAGCTTGGTGCTTTTACCGATCATGTTGTTTGCGTGATTGATCGGGAGCAGGGGGGTAGAGCAAAACTGCGTGATGCTGGGTTTGAACTTCTTGCACTGTATACCATGTCTGAGCTCAAGGCCGGACGATGAAGATCATCAGTTGGAATGTGAACGGCATCCGTGCTGTTCATAAGAAGGGACTCCTCGATTGGGTAGCCGAGACTAAGGCCGACGTGATTTGTTTTCAAGAAACCAAGGCAGACGTAGACAAGATTCCAGACGAGGTAAAGAACCTCGATGGATATCATACGTTTTGGCATTCGTGCACAATAAAAAGCGGCTATAGCGGCGTTGGTGTAATGTCGAAGATCAAACCAGAAAACGTCATAGAAAAAATCGGCATCGAAGAATTCGATGGCGAAGGCCGTGTCCTCGAGATCGATTACGGTTCATTCCTCTTATACAACATCTACTTCCCAAATGGATCTAGCGATCACAAGCGTGTACCGTTCAAGCTACGTTTCTACGATGCACTCCTCCAGCGTTGGGCAACAGAGCGCGCTGCTGGCAGGCAGATTGTGGTTTGTGGAGATTACAATATTGCACATCACCCAATAGACCTTGCACGGCCAAAAGAAAATGAAAAGAGTACCGGCTTCCTTCCCGAAGAACGTGCTGTTCTTAATCGTATGGCTAACCAAGGTTGGTTAGACTCATTCAGAGAGTATCATCCTGAAGAACCAGATTGGTATTCGTATTGGGACTACTTCACTCGCGCTCGCGAACGTAACGTTGGATGGCGCATAGACTACCATTGGTTAACTGAGGGTCTACGTCCGGCACTCAAGAACGCCTGGATCTCCCGCGAAGTTGAGGGTAGCGATCATTGCCCGGTAGGGATTGTGTTGAACCCGTGATTGGTCATCCCAACGAAGCACGGCAGGCGTCCCTCGCTCCGCTCAGCACGCCTGCCCCACGTTTGTTTTATAGAAGAGAATGCGGCGCCATCGGGGGACCATAGCGATTGTGTAGCGCGACCATATTTGGTAGCGCACGAATAAATGTGATACTTCATGTATATTTGCACGGTAAATCATTCATTATTAGTCTAAGGGGCTTGTTGTGACTGGTAAATCATACGAATATTGGCTATCCATGAATGATATGGCGTTAGCTAAACATATAGGCCACTTTATACGACACCAAAGACTTGAGCAGAATAAAACTCAAGATCTTGTTGCAGCCGAAGCCGGTATAAGCCGGTCTACACTCAGCTTGCTAGAAAGGGGAGGGGCTGTAACGATAGCAACGTTCTTGCGCGTGCTCAGGGTTTTGGGCCAGTTGCAAGTAATGGTGGCATTTGAAGTGCATCAACGCATAAGTCCGTTGGCCTTAGCCAAAGCAGAACAAGACCAACGCAAACGTGCAAGGAATCCCCATGAATCAAAATCTTCGGAGTAGCAGCCCATGAACACAGCATTTGTAAAGATCTGGGGAGAACTCGTTGGTGCTATAGCGTGGGACGAGGCAGCAGGTTTTGCACGGTTCGAATATGATCCATCCTTTAAGCGCACGGGTTGGGATATTGCGCCCCTTCAAATGTCGATCAAAGACGGGAGGAGTAATTTCGAATTTCCGGAATTGCGAGCTAAGGCAGACGTAACACTTGATACGTTTAGAGGCTTGCCGGGCGCATTGGCCGACGTACTTCCAGACCGTTACGGAAAAGATCTCATCAACATGTGGCTTGCACAACAAGGCCGTGCGCCAGATAGCTTGAACCCAGTGGAGTTGCTTTGTTTTGTTGGCACCAGAGGTATGGGTGCATTAGAGTTTGAGCCAACCACATTGAAGGAAAGCAAACGGACATTCTCTGTAGAAATCGACAGTCTTGTAGATCTATCTCGTCTGCTACTATCTACCAAGGAAGCCTTTTATACAGCTCTGCAGGCAGATGAAGAACGAGCCATCCTCGAAATTTTACAGATAGGAACGTCTGCTGGTGGAGCAAGACCAAAGGCCGTGATTGCCTACAATGAAAAGACTCGCGAAGTAAGATCTGGTCAAACAAATGCACCCAAAGGATTTGAACACTGGCTTATCAAGCTCGATGGTGTGAGCAATGTTCAGCTAGGAGCAAGTAGAGGCTATGGCAGAGTTGAAATGGCCTATTACAACATGGCTGTGGCATGTGGTATCAACATGATGGCGTCGCAACTCTTAGAAGAAAACGATCGTGCACATTTTATGACAAAACGGTTCGATCGAGAAGGTGGCACCACAAAACATCATATACAGACGTTCTGCGCGCTCAAGCACTTTGATTTCAATTTAATCACAAGCTTCAGCTATGAACAGCTCTTCCAAACAATGCGTGAGCTGAGTTTGTCCTATCCAGATACAGAACAGATGTTTCGCAGGTTGGTGTTCAATGTGTTGGCTCGCAACTGCGATGATCACGCAAAGAACTTTGCATTTCGTTTAAAGAAAGGCGGCGCATGGGAGCTAGCACCTGCGTATGATATCTGTCACGCATATCAACCCAAACACAAATGGGTAAGCCAACATGCATTGAGTGTTAACGGAAAAAGAGCAAACATTACGGTGGCGGACTTGCTGGCAATTGGTAGATCCATTGGTAGCAAGAATTCTGTAGAGATCATTCAACTGATTGAAGTAACTGTACACAACTGGAAAACGTTTGCGCAGGATGTAGGCGTGTCCAAACAACTTCGCAATGAAATCGACTCCACCCTCATCCACCTCAAGTAACATTTAACTTCGTAACCAGCCATGTAACAATTGGGCATAAAACCAGCATTGCCGTAATCGTTAACCCGTTGATATAGAAAAAGGTACCCACCCCCCCCCCACGCACACACACAAAACACTCAAATAGACATGTAACTATTAGCATAGAATTGTACGTTGGATGGTGGACAGCGGTAGAGATGTTGCGTACATACACAGGCTAGCTGTGACATTTGTGTTTACTTTGAGGTGGAGCGAGCCATGAAACGTACCGTGAATTGTGCAGTTATTTTGTTTTGCCTACTTCTTGCCGTGCAAGCTGGGAAAAGTCAGACTGTCTCATGTTGCCTTTAAACCATTTTCGAGCGGTGATATTGTTGGCCTCCTTCGTGACGGTGGTTGCGCAACCGATGCTTAAGGGGCAAATGATCTTGCGCGATTTAAGGCTCACCAAAATTAATGTAACTCAAATTCGAGCACTTAATGATTCACAAAGTGTTTTAGTGCTGCATGATTTCACAGGGTGCTCCCACCATCTGATGAGTTTTTGCTTGATGGCCGTGCATCTATTGCAACGGATGGTTTGAAGATTGGAATCATAGCTAGCAATAGAAATGCCAAGAACATATTCCGCACCGAAAACAGTGGTGAAATTGGATTGGCGTGAGTTTACCCGGCCTGATTCTATACCAAACTCGGACTTTTCGCAATGGAGCCGCGCACACAGTTACGGTCGCGAAACTTTGGTACGCACAGATATAAAACGCCACTGGTTTTGCATTGATCACGAAACTGGAGTTTTCAAGGAGCGTCCAGATATTCCAAACGAAGCGAACTTTGCAGGTGAACTTGGCAATGGGACGTTAGTCTATATTCTCAATGGTCCACAACTGTTTGTTTGTTCTAGGCCTGGCAACTGCATTGATATTGATAGCGTTGCGCCGGGATTTAGATTGAGCAATTACTCAATTGCCCGAGTTGTACATGGGAATTCCCATATCGTTGTAGAATTCCGTGAATCTCCATTTGCCGTAATCGTAGACTCTACTGGATATGAAGTAATTGACATCCGGAAGTACGTTCCTGAGGCAACAAGCATATCGTTTACTTCGGGTTTAGCTAAAGGACTTGTATTCTCCACAGTAACACATTCGATATTTCTCCGTGGTGAGGATTCAATTGTCCACGTTGTTCGCCATAATTATACCCTGGATTCTCGCAAGGCCATCTTGGCATCGAGCGCTGCCGTCCATGCATTCGATAGGATTGGCTTGGTACGCGTTGACTTTCTTTCGGCTGCTACGTACAGGTGTGGATTCGTTGAAGAAGTTGATCATATAATGGGCACTTCTTCGATTCGGTTTCGTGATGTATTCCCATTGGCTAAGTATCCATTCTCTTCATCTGAACAACGAGATGTTTTACGAATTGATACAATGAATGCATCTCCTTTTAGATTGAGTTATACTGCTTCAACTAGCTTTGATCCGATGAAAGTCTCGTTATTCGAAACAGATGAATCGGCTACGCAAAGACACGAGGCACTGTTTGGTTGTTCGTGGTTGTGGCAGGTATCTCAAGACATTACCGCTTCTGGTGGACCACTTGGACTAAGAATAGAACGTCACGTTCAGAATGCAACAGCTAAAGTGAGAGCTGATACCGTAACAATGTTTGGTTCGGTAGATAACGGTAGCAAACTCTTTGCTGGGCATCGCGGCCTGTGGGTAAGCCAAGATACTGGCCTCACGTGGTCAAATGCGGAGCTGCCAGGAATTCAACTTGTTGGATTCCGTGGATATCAAAGAGCGTTTAATTCGGAAACAATCAGCCCCATACAAGGCGGCCTATACATGCGTGGGCAGGATCGCCAATGGAAGCGAGTAGATGCAGTAGGAAGTAACTACATTACGGGCATTACCGTTGAAGGTGACGATACTAAATGGGTAGTTTCAACCACGGCTCAACTTGAAGTAACTGCCACTATTACGGCTAGTGACACAACGATGACACAAGCTGATGTACTACAGGGCGACATTGAAGTACATCGAAGTAATGATAGAGGGTTATCATGGGAGCGAGTCCACACAGCGCGCGCCTCAGGCGTATCTAGTGCCATAACAGGCTGTGTTAGTGCTGGATCTCGTGGTGGTCGTTATCTGGGCGTGCCAAGACGACTGCTCCACATGCCCGCAGGAGCATCTACATTCATGCCACTTGATACACTTCCATTTAATGCGAACGGGTTTTCTGCTAGAGCAGACTCGGTTGGTAATGCGTGGGTTGCAACGTCAGAGGGTGTATTCATTGTGGATCCTGGAATGACGTCATCTGTACCTACTATGCCGTCAGTCACGTACGCAATGCTTTTGGTGCAACCCAATCCGATTCCCTCGCGCGGAATGGCCACTGTGAAGTGTGAAATGTGCACAAACAACATCTTTGAAATTACCGACCTGCTTGGGAGGTCAAATTCCACGATAATAGACAGTAGATTCTCTGCAAGCACGTTGTTGCCAGGTATCTATGGTATTCATTGTGTGTATGACGGAAAAAGAAGCAGTGCTTTGTTCTTTGTAGAACCGTAACTCCGTAACTAGTAACCACTAACTACATACTTCCCATACCAAATCTCCACGATTGCTTTCTGCGCACCTTTTGTTGCGGGTTTGGTGTTGCTTGAAGATTCGTTGAAGTCTCCCGACATAGATTTAGGTATCTCAAACGAACCAATATCAAGCATGAGTTTTGTGTATGAAGGAAGTCCATACGCCCGGGCCTGCACATCGTCATAAACAAGTTCGGCAGTAACAGTCCCGGCTTTCTTGGATGTTGATACAACCTTGCGCGCAACCATCATTGTTGTGTCTATCCACAATGTGGCTACTACAATGTCCGAGGATTCATCTGCCGGCAGCACCTTAATCTTACGCATGGTAACACCCCGCCACTCTTCAGTGCCCATATCAAATGCTGCGAAGTCTTTGCTCAGCAGTTTTAATGCGCTCATATCAGCCCCTTGCTTTGGAATCATGGCAAAACCGGGAGCATTGATTGTTGTGTTGTCAGGTGCTGTGTGTGTGAGCGTTGCCTTGGATACAGGCACCTTCATAAATGGCACGTCTACTTTAATTGTCAGCTCCGATGTATACGATTTTACTCGTTCCATCTTTGTTTTGAGTTGAACCAAAACCTCATTTGCTGTTGCCGAATATAGGTAAGGGGCTAGCACAACAAAAGCTGTGATAAGAGTCAGGCGTTTCATGTTACGATGTCCTTCCGGCGCATGATGATCTGGGTTGCGGTATAACAACCGATGATGTGTGTGAGCAAGACGCCGGCAGAAATGCTCACCTTTGTCCAATTGACAGGATCGTCAAAGAGGAATTTCCAACCGTTCATGTGATTGGTAAAGAAGAGTGGACGTAGATACTCAAACATTGGAATGTCGATGGCTGATATAATCGTCATCACGATGATGATGGCCATCGTGGTCATGATTGGACCAATGGCATTCTCAACGAGCGACGAGAACAAGAACGCTACGCTTGCAACAGTGGTCATTGCCAACGCGGAAAATCCATACGCAAGCACGAAGCGCCACCAGAGATCGTTCTCGGCGATGATGGTAATCTGTGATCGAATAACAACAACTTCTCCGGTGCCGAGAAGGGTTATACCTAGTCCAAGCGACATCGCGGCCATGAAGACCACGAGGAGATTTGTATATGTGAGTGTGGCAAGGAACTTGGCTGTTACCATGGTGCCACGAGAGAGTGGACGTGTAAGCAGGAGTCTATACGTACCCGCTGTTGCTTCACCGGCCAATATCTCTCCCGCAACAAGTGTTACCAAGAACGGAACGTGAACGTAGAGAGCACCAAAGATGATGTAACTCACCGTATAGCCGTTCATCAGATTGCCGGTGAAGTCAAACGTCTGCTTCAACGCCTGGGTAGCAAAACCAAGGTACTGTCCACCTTCAATGCCCATTGCAGCAACCACTACAGGAATAAGAACACCTACGGCTATAAAGCCAATGAATGTGCGCCACTTTGAGAACACCTTCTGCAGTTCAACACGATACGCGATGCCAATCATGATGGTGCCTGCGTAAGGTTGATGAAATATTCTTCGAGAGAGCGCACGGGGGAGACTGCAGAAAGGGGAATGCCAAACGACGAGAGATGAGCAACCAGGTCTGCAATCTCGTCACGTTCCATCATCATGATGATAGCTCCATCGGTTGACGATTGAATGTGCGAGGCAAGGGGCGTAGCACGGATGAGTTCAAGGGCTCGGGGCACTTCTGATGTTTCGATGGTGACCTTTAGTCTGCCGGCATTCAACAGGTCCTGCACAGCCCCTTCCACAATGGCTTTGCCACGGTTGATGATTACCATACGGGTGGCAGTGAGTTCAACTTCTGGGAGAATGTGTGAGGAGAGGAAGACCGTTTTTTTGTGATCTGCTGCTAGGGCAAGGATAAGGTCGCGGATATCCACCATGCCTTGCGGGTCGAGTCCGGTAGTTGGTTCATCGAGAACAATGAGATCAGGCGAATGCATCAAGGCTTGGGCGATACCGAGGCGTTGTTTCATTCCGTGGGAGAACGTCTTTACCTTGCTTGAGGCCCGGTCTGCAAGACCAACCGTACCTAATATCGAATCGATTGCTCGTGTTGAGATATCTGCGCCGCTGAGCCGGCCGAGGAGTTCAAGGTTACGCCGGGCAGTGAGGTAGTTATAGAAGTCTGGGCGTTCTACAATAGCTCCAATGCGCCTAAGGATTTCATTGCGGTGTGAGTGCAGGTCTAGACCAAAAAGTTTGATACTGCCAGCCGAGGGCCGGATAAGCGAGAGCATCATTCTAATGGTTGTGCTTTTACCGGCACCATTGGGTCCGAGGAAGCCATAAACGTCCCCCTGCGCCACATTCAGGCTTAGACCGTCAACAGCTTTGAAGCTGCCGTATTGTTTGTGGAGATCGTTGATCTCAATAACTGGGATGTGCATAGGCAGCCATAACGCAATGGACGCTGTAAAAGTGCCGGGAAGAAAGGAAAGAGTTACTGAGCTACGCCGTAATTCCGTAACTACAGGCTTGCCACTGCTGCCTTAAACGCTCTGCCACGCTCTTCGAAATTGGCGAACATGTCAAATGACTTGCAGGCGGGGGAGAAGAGCACAACGTCTTCTTTCGCGGCGAGGTCTGCGGCTGCGTGGACGGCTTCTTCCATGGAAGCAACCTTCACGCAACGTTTTGTAGTGCACCAGTGATTGAAGATTGTATCGGCGTCTTCGCCAATGCAGACAATGGCTTTTACGTTTTCAGAAACCAAGTCGTCTAAAACGCCATAGTCGTTGTTGTCCCCTCGGCCCCCTGCAATCCATATCACTGGATGATCATAGCTAGAAAGCGCAAACCATGCTGCATTGATATTGGTTGCTTTGGAGTCGTTGATATACCGTATGCTCTTGTGCACCCGAACGTTCTCGAGTCGGTGCTCTACTCCGTTAAACGACGCGAGGGAATCGCGGATGTTCTCATTGCGTACCTCAAAGGCACGGGCTGCTAATGCGGCTGCCATAGAGTTCGCAGTGTTATGCGCTCCAGGCAGCCCAAGACGTCGTAAGGGCATGAGGATCTCCTCGTTATGCTGCTGATCCCGAAGTATGATTTCGCCCCCCCGGACGAATGCTCCATCAACCTCTGTGAGGAGACTAAAGAAGCGCACCATACCCCGAGCTACCGATGATGCGTTTGCTGTGTGTGCATCGTCGGCATTCAAAACTACAATGTCATTGGCCTGTTGGTACTGAGCAATTTTCCACTTGGACTCCACGTACTGTTGAAAGCTGCCGTGATAGGAGAGATGATCTGGTGTGATGTTGAGCAACATACTCACATGAGGACGGAATGATGTTGTGGTATCAAGCTGATACGAACTGCACTCTGCAACGATGATTGTTGCAGGATTAATGTTGCCAACAAGACTGCTAAGGGGCGTTCCAATGTTGCCAGCAGACATGGCAGGTTTGCCCGCATCATTCAAAACATGTGCCGTAAGGGCCGTGGTTGTTGTCTTACCGTTGGTACCCGTGATAGCTACTATCGGGTTGATAAGAAACCTACTTGCGTATTCTAACTCACCGATAACCTCAATGCCAAGACGCTGCGCTTCCATGCGCACAGGGTTGGTAGGGGGCACACCTGGGGAGACAATTATGAGTTCGGCCTTTGTTGCCGCATCTGTATGCCCACCAAACTCCGATGCTATTTCACGCTCGCCCAAAAACGCTGCAGCTTCCACCGAATTGTCAACGGACTTTGCATCAGAAACAAATACCGTTTCGCCATTTCGAACAGCAAGCTCCGCTGCGGCTAAACCGCTTTTGCCAGCACCGATGATTGTAATACGCATTGAGAAAGATACGGAATGACGAGATGAAGAGATGACGGAATGAAGAGATGACGGTCGTCATCCCCGCGCAGGCGTGGATCCATCCCAACAACATTATCGGCAACCTGCGTGCGCGAGCATGTATGGTCGTGCTACACAATGGCTGTTGCATCCAGTCCGATCGTCATTCGAGCTTCAAGATCTTGACAATTCCCCGGTTGGAGTTATCGGCAACTACGAGGATATCCATTTCCCTAGACCACTCTTTTGTTTGTATCTGTATTTCTTGCAACGCTGCACCGGAAACCAGGCGTGGTTTAATGTCCTCGACAAGAGCGCTGGTTGCACTCACAATTTTAGTTCACTGCTTACGATGCGCGTCTGAGCGTAACTCCGTAACTCTCTTCCTCACACCGTCCTTGCCATGAGCCCCTTAGCAAGACCTTCGAGGAGATTGCGGGCGGGGGATGTATCAATCTCGTGGAGGAATTTGTAAGCATCGCGCGTGTAGCGCTCTACGAGATCTGTTGCATCGTCTAACACACGGTAGGTATTGATCATCGATACAACGTCTGGAACAAGCTCGCGAGGTAGACCGTTGTTGCTGAAAAATGCGGAGATGAGGTGACGGTGTTGAGCAGCGGCGCTAACGTCTTCATGAACACGGCGTGTACATTCTAGCATAAGCCATGTGCGTTTTCCTTCTACGATGTCTCCGCCGGCCGATTTTCCAAAGGCCTCAGAGCCGGTTAAATCTAGAATGTCGTCCTGCATCTGAAACGCAACGCCTATGTGACGAGCAAAATCACGCAAGGCTTGTACTCTACCGTTTGTAGCGCCACCAACGTTAGCACCAATGGCAACAGACATCTCAAGTAGGCGTGCCGTTTTTTTCTCGATCATCGTGAAATATTCTTCAGGCGTAACATCGTCTCGTTCCATAAATGCAAGATCCATGGCCTGGCCATCACATACTTCTATCAGTCCGGTTGAAAACGCATCAATCACATCAAGGGGCTTAGGGGCATGATGTGCGCTTCGCATGAGTAGCCGCATGGCCATACCCATCATCACATCGCCAGAAAGAATTGCTACATTCTGATTCCATTTTACGTGGACGGTGTCTCGCCCCCTTCGCTTATCCGAGCTGTCCATAATATCGTCATGCACCAACGTAAAGTTGTGCAGCAACTCAACGGCAACTGCAGCCGGAAGTGCCGCCGCGCGTTCTCCGCCAACACTCTCACATGCTAGAAGTGTGAGGATTGGGCGGATGCGTTTTCCACCACCTTCAAAAAGATATCGGACCGGTTTGTAGAGCCACGTAGGATCTGTGAATTCTGCAAGAGCACGTTGGAGCGCCCCTTCAACCTCAGATTGGTAATCGGCTAGTGGACTTGAGGCATGAGAGGTGATGTGAGACAGCTTGTTCATTGGATTGGACGGAGGATATTGGCACGTTGCAAAGATGCAAGGTTGGGGCTACCTGTGAGAAACATCCAGCGACGCAGTTGCAGTTCCCAACCCTGTATGAGCTGGACGATTGCTATGGTCCCTCCCCTAGAAAACGCCTCGAGAATTGGTCGGGCAGACCCCACAATGTTGGCCCCAAGAGCGAGTGCCTTTGCGGCCTCTGTGCCATTGGAGATTCCACCAGAAGCAACAACATAGGGTATTATGCCTCTACATTGTTCTAGGCATTCGGCAGTTGGGATTCCTACGTCCCAAAGGTGCTCAACAGAATCCGCGTCGGACCGACGCAAAATCTCAACGCCAGCCCAAGATGTGCCACCAGCCCCTGCAACGTCTATCATCGTTACTCCTACGCCGGCCAACCTGCGAGCCACCTCACCAGATAGGCCTGCGCCAACTTCTTTAACGAGGATTGGAACCGGAGCGTTGCTAACAAGTGACGCGATGGCATCGAGCACACCACGGAAACGCGGCTCGCCTTCTGGCTGAAGAAGTTCTTGCAGCGGGTTAAGATGAAGAGCAAGGGACCGAGCGCCCGTCATCTCACACGCACGCTGCACGTTGGACGTAAGCAACCCATCGCGATGCCATATTGCTGCCTGAGCCGCTCCGATGTTAGCAATGATTGGCACGTGGTGCGAGACGCTACGCACCACCTCAAACGTAGGATCGGATGCTTCTGATTCCAATGCAACACGCATAGATCCCACACCCATAGCGATGCCGCATTCAAGACATGCTTCGGCGATACCACGGTTGATTCGCTCAGCATCTGGGTAGCCCCCTGTCATCCCCGTTACGAGGAAGGGGCTTTGCAGTTCCACACCACAGAACGTTGCGTGGATGTCTACGTCTACAAGGTCGATCTCGGGCAGCGCGTTGTACACAAACTCATAATTTTCAAAACCATTTGTCTTCTCTCGAAAGGTAACCTTACCCGATAGGGCTAAGTTAACGTGTTCCTCTTTGCGCGATTGGATGGACATGTTGCAAGATAGGGGGCGTGGCGGGAAGAGTTGAAACTATTCAAAGGGACGCGTCAACATCGTGTGCAAGAACTTGCATGAGTTTTAGATGAACGAAGAGCTTTTTCTTGCCAATGTGAATTCCCTTTAGAACTCCAATTGCCACAAGTTCTTTTACGTACTTGGATGCAGATTGACGCTGTGCAATGTTCCGTTTGACGAGATTACTGATTCGACAGGAGGGCTGCTCGAATATAACTTCGACCAGTTCCCGCCGGCTGTAGATTTTCGATAGCTTCAGACGAACCAATTCAATTGTTTGTTCCTCCTATTCACGGATCGCTGCAATCTTATTTGTGGTCCACTTTGCATTTTGCTCAGCTGCCTTCAGCACATATATCACCCACGGCTCCAAAGCTTGATCGCTCTTCATGTTTACAAAACACGGTTTTATCGACATATTCTGATGTCATGTCGACGTTTTGCGTGTATGTATACATGATGGGCCACACAAACGCACAATTACACTACTCTCATGCTTCCTATTTTCCTCAACTCTCCTGTCTCCATAGATCACGCGTGCCTTGGCTTCCTGGCTCACCCGCCTAGGCCCGTTTCTTCCTTGGCTCACCCGCTAGCCCCGTTTCTTCTTGGCTCACCCCCCCAACCCCTCCCCGTTTCTTCTTGGCTCACCCCGCTAGCCCCGTTTCTTCTTGGCTCACCCCCCCAACCCCCCTCTCATCCTGAGAGGGGGGAGGTATATGAATTTCAATCGCATTGGCTCCTCTCAGGATGAGAGGGGCAGCGAGCGCAGCTCGCGGGGCTTATCTCCTTGGCTCACCCCCCCCAACCCCCCTCTCATCCTGAGAGGGGGGAGGTATATGAATTTCAATCGCATTGGCCCCTCTCAGGATGAGAGGGGCAGCGAGCGCAGCTCGCGGGGTGA
>Ga0105044_10000345_pt1 | contig 56075 bp, 45 predicted proteins | sample MAT01_FD_78092 | JGI IMG/M metagenome (GOLD analysis project Ga0105044, IMG submission 78092) | Freshwater microbial communities from Lake Fryxell liftoff mats and glacier meltwater in Antarctica - MAT-01 | ecosystem: Environmental > Aquatic > Freshwater > Ice > Liftoff microbial mat | place...
CTGGGGCTTCACGTCGCTCCGCGCTTCGCAAGTTCCGCGCGCAAAGCCTTGAGCTCGGCTTCGGCGGCGTTGGCGCGCTCGGTTTCCGCGTTGGCTTGCGCGACCGCGGCCTCGGTGTAGGTCCGGGTCAAGCGACCATCGGCGTCGAAGAGCCGAAGCCAGTTGTTCGTGCGTCCCGAAAACGTGCCCTGCCAACGCCCGAGCTTGCGCCCGACCGCGCGGCAATCGAGGCGGCCGTCGGCATCCGGGATGAGTGCCTCGTATCCCTGCGCGCCCAGTTGCCAGCCCTCGAAGCGATGGTCCATCGGGTCGTAGAGGAAGTAGTTGTCGACCTTCAGAAGCTGCTCGTAGACTCGGAACTTCGGCCCGCGATCGTTCTTCTCGGTGGTCGGTGAGAGCAGCTCGACGACGACATTGGGCGTGCGTTGATCCTCCTCCCAGAGCACCCACGAGGGTCGATCGGGGTTGTCGATCGCGTCGAGCACGACGAACACATCAGGCGACTCGAAGTCGTTCCGGTTGATCTGAAGCGAGCTGTAGCAGAAGGCCATATTACCGCCAACAAAGGCGTTTTCATGACCATTGGCACGCGCTGCGTGCTCGAGCACCTCGCACAGGAGGTTCATCTGCCAACGGTGATTGGGAGTCTCCATCGGCTCTCCGTCATCGTACGGCAGGTCACGGCCACGCGGTGGTGGCTTGACACCGTAGGGCCAGATGATGTCGTGATCGCGGGCACTGGTCATGGGCAGAACCTAGCATAAGGAGCCCGAACGCCCGCCTAAGATGGAGGCTTCGGGATAGGGCGCGCCCGCACCCGCGCCCGCGCTTCGTCCGCGCCCTAGGCGATCTGCTCCTGTCGCGCCTTGGTCAGGGCTTCGTGGATCATCTCGTGGCGCAGCTTTTCGTCCTGCCAGGCGGCGCGCATGTGCGGCGACAGCTCGGCCAACGGGTCGAAGTAGGTGAAGAGACGACCCTCTTTCACGGCCGGGGCCGAGTAGACCGAGATGCCGGTCTCCTGGTCGTAGTGCTCGAAGCTGTGGGCGTCGCGCTTGCCGCCGCCGCCCAACGCATCGACGACGAACGTCGGCGTGTTGAAGCCGGCTTGCGAGCCGCGCAGGCGCTTCTCGAGACGGATGGCGGTCGCCACGGTCGTGCGCAGCGTCTCGACGCCCTTCACGAGGTCGTGCACGTACACGTAATAGGGATGGATATTGAGATATGACAGGCGCCGCGCGAGCGTTATCTGCGCGTCGACGGTGTCGTTCACGCCGCGCTGCAAGACGCTCTGGTTGCGCACGAAGATGCCGCGCTCGCTCAGCACCCGGGCGGCATCCTGCGAGAAGCCGGTCGCCTCATTGGCGTGGTTGAAGTGGGTGTGAATCACGACTTCTTTGCCGAGCTTGCGACCGCGTTCGACGATCTCGGTGACGGCCTCGGTCCACGGGTCGCCGGCCTTGATGCGCATCGGCAGGACCGCGATGCCCTTGGTCGCGAAGCGGAAGCGGCGGATGTGCGGGATGTCGAGCAGCGTATGCCCGATCTCGAGAATCTGCTGTGGCTTCAGGCGATAGGCATCGCCCCCTGACACGACGATGTCCTCGAGCTCGGGCCGGTCGCGCATGTAGGCGAAGGCGCGCTGCCAGCGTGCGGTGTCAGCTTTGAGGCTGACCTTCTCGACCAGTTCCGTGTCGATACCGACCGCATAGCTGCGGGTGCAGAAGCGGCAGTAGACCGGGCACGTGTCGAGCGCCAGGAACAGCGCCTTGTCAGGATAGCGATGGGTGAGACCCGGCACCGGCGCGTCGCCCTGCTCGTAGAGCGAGTCGAGCGTCAGCATCGGATGGTCGGGCTCGGCCTCGCTCGCGAGCGGCAGGAACTGACGTCGGATCGGGTCGTGCTCGGCGTCCTCCCAGTCGATGAGCGACATCAAGTAGGGGCTGATGCGCACCGCCATCGGCGCCATCGCGAAGCCCTGCTCGACGTCCTGGATGAAGGTCGGCGGGACCAACTCCCGAACACTCTGGAGGAGCTTCTTCGGGCTCGTGATCGCGTTCTTCTCCTGCCAGTCGTAGCTCGCGAACGTCTCCTGGTCGACGTCCTTCCAGGCTGGAATCTTGCGCCAGTATTCGTCACGACGGAGGTCGCGATGCGCCAGGTCCTCCGGTTCGACCGGCGGCTTCAGGTGCTTTATCGGAAGCTCCGCCTGCGCAGGCTGGAGCGGGAGGTCGGCGGGAATCGATGCAGATAGGGTCATAGGACCTCCGGCTGGAACAGCCGTGGGCAGGCGCGCCGGTACGGGCGCACATGCGGTAAGGGAGGACAGGGTTCGATCGCGGACGCGGCTCTCGGTGAGAGGCGCGCGGCGCTCAGCGAGGCGTCAGAGACGTCACGTCAGGCTGGTGAAGCACGGCGATGTTGAACCACATAGCGGTGGCATCATGGAGGTTGTCGTTCCGGATAGCAAGGTTGTAGACAGTCGGGACCCGCCAGCCCCGACAAGGACGTGAGCATGAGCGCCATCGTGACCAGTACCACCGCCGAGATCGAGACCACCCTCGAGCCGACCGGTGTCGCGACCCTGAAGCTGCGCAACAAGACGATGAGCCCAGCGTTCTTCGCCGAGTTCGAGCGCGGACTCGAAGACCTCGAGGCGAGCCCCGACCTGCGTGTGCTGGTCATTCGCGGCGCCGATCCAAAGGCGTTCTCGTATGGGCTCGACCTGCCAAAGGCGTTCGCAGCCTACGGCGAGCTCTTCCGCGGCTCCGCGACGGCCGGCCCGCGCCATCAATTGCTGAAGCTCATCAAGACCTTGCAGCGCTCCTTCGATCGCTTGTTCCACCTGCGCGTGCCGACGATCTGCGCGCTCCATGGCCACTGCATCGGTGGTGGGCTCGACCTCGCGTCGGCCTGCGACATCCGCCTCGCTTCGAAGGAAGCATCGATCTCGCTCCGCGAGACGCGCATCGCGATCGTCGCCGACCTCGGTTCGCTGCAGCGCCTGCCGCCGATCATCGGCCAGGGGCGCACGCGCGAGCTGGCGTTCACGGGGCGCGACGTGTCGGCGCAGGACGCGCTTGCGATGGGCCTCGTCAACGCCGTGCACGACACGCCAGAGGCGCTGTTCGACGCGGCGCAGACGATGGCGCGGCTCATCGCGGACAACCCGCCGCGCACGGTCGAGGGCGTCAAGGTCGCCCTGAATCGGCCGCTCGAGGCAGCGCACGCGGACGGCCTCGATCACGTCGCCACGTGGAACAGCGCGTTCCTCGCTTCGGAGGATCTCGGCGAAGCGGTCTCCGCATTCGCGGCACGGCGCCCGGCGCGCTACAAGGGACGCTGAATGTCGAAGCACCCGCCCGTGCCCGTGAGCGACGATCCCGAGGAGCGAATCGAAGCGGCCATGCCGCGGCTCTATTCACCGTCCGAGGCCGACGCACTGGTGCCGCACCTGGAGGCGACGTTCCGCACCATCACGCATCACCGCGCGCAGCTGCATGCGCTCGTGAAGGAGCTCGAGACGCTCGGGGTCGACCTCGCCGACACGTTACCGCCCGAGGTGATAGCGCGGCCCGAGGTCGGCACGCTCGTCTCGCGCGCCCTGCACGAGCATGCCGCGATCCAGGAACAGATCGATGGGCTCGAGGAGCTCGCGGTCGAGGTGAAGGCCCTCGATGGGCTCTGCGACGTGCGCTCACGCCATGACGGCCGCGTCGTCTACCTGTGCTGGCGCCGCGGCGAGTCCGGGTTTCATCACTGGCACGAGCTCGACAGTGGCTTCTCCGGCCGCCAACGCATGATGCGGCGGAGCGACTTCGAGGGCACGCTGCTGCATTGAATTGGTGCGCGTTGGCGGTCGTGATCGTGGCGACCGGGGCCCCAGAAATCTGGGTTCTGGTGGTGCCTTGGAAACCGTCCCGCTTCATTGGAGTGGCTCTGGCCCGACTGGGCTGATATCAAGGTGGCGTTAGGGAGGTCGCCCGATGAAGCTCGCTTTCGTCCTTGTCTCGCTCGTTGCGCTTTCACAGGGCAGCGCGAACGCAGCGCCGCCGCCGCGCTGCGAGAATGTGGCCCTCATCAAGAGCCTCGGCAAGCTGCATGGCAGCAAGTCCATGAAGGTCGTCGGCGGCGACAGCGAAGCGCGCCTCGAGATCATCCATGGAACGTCGCGCGACGTGGCAATTCGCGTGACGTGCGACGCGATCGAGATGCCGATCGCCGACCAGGTCGAACGTCCGACGAAGGGCTCGGCGACCCGCGTGGTCGACGGCATCACGTTGTCGCGCACCGCCAATGGCTCGGTTTCATTCGACTTTCCGGCCCAGCTGCTCGACCCGAGCGCGGTCCAGATGTTGGTCCTCGACGACGACTCGATCAGCATCGTGCGTGGCGACAAGGTCTACTACGCGTTTGCCACAAAGGCCGATGGCACCGTCGTCGAGACCGAAGGCGTCGGCAACGGCTGCGGCTGCGAGCGCACGACCACGCCCGACGGCACGGTCACCCATCGGCGCCTGGCGCGCTGACTCGCTGCCAGCCTTGGCTTCCCCGGGCTACTGACGGCCGGCGGCGAGCCGTGCTAGGTTCCGACCGCGAAACGGAGGACCTGTGAGCGAACGCCTCGTCGAACTTGCCAAGGCCTGGATGGCCGATGACCCGGATGCCGAATCGCGGCACGAGCTCGCGGCGATCGTCGCGAGGAGCATCGCCGGTGACGCGGCGGCCACGGCCGACCTGAACGAGCGCTTCGCGGCACCACTGGAGTTCGGCACCGCCGGATTGCGCGGGCTCATCGGGGCGGGTCCGGGCCGCATGAACGTGGCGACCGTGATGCAGGCGGCGGCCGCCGTGGCGCGTGACGCGTTGCAGCAGCTCCCGGACGCGGCGACGCGGGGCGTCGTGATAGGCCGCGACGCACGCATCAAGAGTGACGTCTTCGCGCGCGCCGCGGCCGAGGTGTTCGCGGCCCACGGGATGCACGTCTATTGGATCGCCAAGGCGTCACCCACGCCGGTCTGTGCCTTCCTCGGACGCGCCAAAGGGGCGGCTGCGGTCTGCATCGTGACCGCGTCGCACAATCCCCCGGATTACAACGGCTTCAAGGTCTACGGGCCGACCGCTTCCCAGATCGTGCCGCCCCAGGACGAGCGCATCCGCGACCTGCGCGCCGCGCTCGAGCCGACGCTGGCGATCCCGCGCCGGACGTTCAGTGAGGCCGTGCGCGAGGGCCTCATCGAGATCGTTGGGCACCAAGACCTGCTCGCGTATCTGCAGGCGATCGATGCACAGTGCCTCGGTGACTATCCGCCGCCGGCACAGGTCGCGGCGGTGACGACCGCGCTGCACGGGGTCGGGCACACCTGGGTCGCGGACGCGTTGACCCGACGCGGTCATCGCCACCTGTTTGCGGTGCTGGCGCAAGCCTCGCCCGATGGGCGCTTCCCGACCGTACGTTTCCCGAATCCGGAGGAGAAGGGCGCGCTCGATCTCGCGCTGGAGCTGGCGCGCGCGAAGGCCGCCGATGTGGTCCTGGCCAATGACCCGGATACCGATCGGCTGTGCGTGGCAGTGCGCGACGCGTCGTCGCCGACCTCGTATCGCGTCCTGACGGGCAACGAGACGGGGCTTCTGCTAGCGGATTGGATCCTCACGGAAGGCCCGAAGAAGGCGGGGCGCGATGGATTGGAAGCTTGGCCGGACAAGCCTTTCGTGGCCTGCTCGCTCGTGTCGACGGCGATGTTGGAGCCGCTCGCGGCGATGCGCGGGGCGACCTACGCCGAGGTGCTGACCGGCTTCAAGTGGATCTGGCACAAGGCCCTCGAGGTCGCGCCCGCGGGGGCGACGTTCGTGTATGGCTTCGAGGAGGCGCTCGGCTACTGCGTCGGGCGCGCGGTGCGCGACAAGGACGGGGTCGGCGCGGCCCAGGCGATGATGGATCTCGCGGCTTTCGAGAAGGCCCAGGGCCGGACGCTGCTCGATCGGCTCGACGCGATTGCGCTGGCGATCGGTGTGTCGCACACCGATCAGGTAACGCTCACGTTGCCGGGGTTGGAAGGCATGGCGCGCATCGCGCGGGTCATGAAGACGTGGCGCGCGAGCCCGCCCGAAACGCTCGGGGGCCTGGCCATTACGCGGCGACGCGACCTCGCTTCGGCCGATGCCGAGGCGGCAGGGCTGCCGCGGGGCGATGTGTTGACATGGTGGCGCGCCGACGGTTCGCGCGTCATCGCGCGGCCGAGCGGGACCGAGCCCAAGCTCAAGGTCTACGTCGAGACGAAGAGCGCCGTCACGGCGGGCGATCTCGCCACCGCAAGGACCGCCGCGAAGGCGAGCTGCGAGGCGATTTCCGGTGACATACGCGCGCGCATCGCAGCGATCGATTAAGGAGGAAAGCATGGCGGCAGAGATGGAAGAGGGCTTTCGCCTGGAGATGGCGGAGCACATCCGGCAGGAGAACGAGCTGCGCGCAAAGCTTGCGATCCTGGCCGACAACATGAGGAAGCCGGAGGAAAAGCTCGCGAAAGCGAAGGAGATTCTCCTGAAGGCCAAGGCGGTGTACGAGCACATCCTGGCCGAGCTGTCGCCGCTGCGATCAGACAAGACGCTCATCGAAGGTGAGCTGGTGCTGCTCGAGGAGAAGAAGTCGAAGCTTCGTCAGGAGGCGGTCTTCGCGCGCGCGGGCGGCGGGATCCGACCCGGCACGGGCGCCTTCGTCGAGCAGATGAACGCGCTCGCCGGTGACGCCGAGACGGCGAACATGAAGAAGGAGGTCGCAGCGGCAGACGCGGTGGCGGCCCTCGAAGCGCTGAAGAAGAGGATGGCCGGCGGATGAGCGAAGGCCGGTTTGTCAGTGACGCGATAGCGCAACTGAAGGCCTACGAGCCGGGCAAGCCCATCGAAGAAGTCGAGCGCGAGCTCGGGGTGAAGGACGCGCTCAAGCTCGCCTCGAACGAGAATGTGTGGGGACCGTCGCCGCGGGCACTCGATGCGGCGCGGGACGCGCTCGGCAAGCTGTGGCGCTATCCGGACGCTGCGAGCTTTGCGCTGCGCCAGGACCTGGCGGCCTCACTCGGCGTGACCAAGGCCGAGGTGGTCGTCGGCAATGGGTCCAATGAGATCATCGGCATGCTCGTGCGCTGCTTTGTGCAGGACGGACAGTCGGTCGCGTCGTCGGCGGGCAGCTTCATCGCGTACAAGATCGCCGCGCGCTCGCATGGGCGTCGCTACGTCGAATCGCCGTTGGGCAGCGACTTCGGCTACGACCTCGACGCATTGCTCGCGGTGATCGATGAGACGACGCGCCTCGTGTTCATCGCGAACCCGAACAACCCGACCGGCACGCTCATCGGTCGCGATGCGCTCGCGGCGTTCATCGAGGCGCTCGACAAGAAGTCGTGGGGGCCGGCCGGACCGCCCATGGTCGTGCTCGACGAGGCTTACGTCGAGTTCGTCGATCGGGGGGAACGGCCGGATGCGCCGGACAGCCTGGCGATTTTCAAGACGCGCCCGCGGGTCGTGCTGCTACGCACGTTCTCGAAGGCTTACGGGCTGGCAGGGTTGCGGGTGGGCTATGCCGTGTGCGAGCCGAACATCGCGGACTACCTCAATCGCGTGCGCGATCCGTTCAACCTGAACGTGGTCGGACAGGCCGCCGCGCGCGCAGCACTCGCCGATACGCGCTGGACGGACAGGGTCGTAAAGGCCGCGGTGGCGTCACGGGCGGCGCTGAGCGATGGGTTGGGCGGGCTCGGGCTCGCGGTCGTGCCGAGTCAGGCGAACTTCGTGCTGGCTGGACTCGGGACCGACGCGAAGAGGGTCAACGACGGGTTGATGCGACACGCGGTGATCGCGCGGCCGGTCGGGCAGGCCGGGCTGCCAAATCATCTGCGCGTGACGGTCGGGCGCGATGAGGACAACGCGAAGTTGATCGCGGCGCTGAGGGCGGTGCTGGGGACGTGAGCGTGAGCGTGGGCGTGGGCGTGGGCGAGGGCGTGGTCCATGAGTGAGCCGTTGCTACCACGGCGCACGGTCGGGTAGACGTCGCGCATGTCGCATCTGGTCTTGATAGGCATGCTCGGTGCGCTCGCGAGCAGCTGTGCAGCGGAGCCCGATCGCCCCTTCTGCGAGCCTGGCATCGCGTGCGCGGCGGCCTCCCAGGAGAGCTGCGCGCACGGGCCCGAAGCTCAGCGCCACGGTCGTAGCGCATTTTTAGACGGCACCTGCGTCGCGAAAGATGACCAGGCCTGCGTTGCCGCCTCGTTGACGTGTGCGCTCTGGGGCCAGTGCCACGCCCCGCGCCCCGACTACCGCCCCGGCCCGTGCAAGGCCCAGGACGATCGCGACTTCATCGCCTCGCGCGATCCGCTTTGCACGACCGGCACCTGCCTGGCGATAGGCGACGACTGCGCGAAGGCGCACGTGTGCCGGCTCGAAGGCCGCTGCAGCGCGAAGGACGGGGTGTGCATCGCGGACCGGGCCGACGCCTGCCGTCAGAGTGACCTCTGCAAGGCGCTCGGCTGGTGCACGCTAATCGGCAACCAGTGCCGGCCCGCCAGCCTCGCCGACTGCCAACAGTCCGAGGGCTGCGCCGACTTCGGCCAGTGCGCGTTCGCCAAGGGCCAGTGCAGCCCTTGCGCCCGCTCCCCCGAGTGCCGCAGCGAAGGGCTATGCCATCCTGTCGGCACGCGCTGCGCCGCGTTCGTGCCCAAGCACTGCCAGGAGTCGGCGGCCTGCCAGCGCGAAGGCCGCTGCCGCCTGTTCCAGGGTGCATGCGTCAAGTGAGCCGGACGCCCCTGTAAGGGCGGAGGGCCGCGCCGTTAGCGGTTGACGGAGGGTCACCGGGGTGCTACCCGCCCATCAATTCGGGATGGCCCGTTCTGGGTTCTCCGATGGAGCAGCGCCGACATGAGCAACGCCCCGAACGCGATCCGCTACGTCTACAGCTTCGGCGATGCACAGGCCGACGGCCACGCCGGCATGCGCAGCCTGCTCGGCGGCAAGGGCGCCAACCTCGCGGAGATGACGCGCCTTGGGCTGCCCGTGCCGCCCGGCTTCACCATCACGACCGAGGCTTGCCGCCACTTCTGGCGCGACGGTGGCCGCCTGCCGGACACGGTCCGCGAACAGGTGTTGGAAGCCAAGGCCCTCCTCGAGGCGCGCATCGGCTTCAAGCTCGGCGACGAGCAGGCGCCGCTGCTGGTGTCGGTGCGCTCGGGTGCGGCGGCGTCGATGCCCGGCATGATGGACACCGTCCTGAACCTCGGGCTCAACGACAAGACCGTCATCGGGCTCGCCAACAAGACCGGTAACCCGCGCTTCGCCTGGGACAGCTACCGGCGCCTCCTCGGCATGTACTCGAACGTCGTGATGGGCCAGCACACAGACCACCTCGAACAGTTGCTCGAGCGCATGAAGGAAAAGGGGGACGTGCACTCGGACGCGTCGCTGTCGGCAGACGCATTGCGTGAGCTGTGCGGGATCTTCCAGGAGAAGATCTTCGACCTGACTTCGGCCTCGTTTCCGCAAGACCCATCGGACCAGCTGTGGGCCTCCATCGACGCGGTCTTCCGCTCATGGAACAACCACCGCGCGGTGCACTATCGCAACGCCAATCACATCCCGCATGACGGCGGCACCGCGGTCACCGTGCAGGCGATGGTGTTCGGCAACATGGGCAGCTCGTCGGCGACCGGCGTGACGTTCACGCGCGACCCGAACAATGGGGCTCGCATCTTCTTTGGCGAGTGGTTGCCCAACGCCCAGGGCGAGGACGTCGTCGCCGGCATCCGCACCCCGATGCCGATCAACGCGGCGAGCTCGCGCGGGTCCCCGGCGTCCGACACGCTCGAGCACGCGATGCCCGAGGCCTACAACGAGCTCATGCGTGTGAAGGACCTGCTCGAGCAGCATTATCGCGACATGCAGGACATCGAGTTCACGGTCCAGGAGGGCCGCCTCTGGGTGCTGCAGACGCGCAACGGCAAGCGCAGCCCGGCCGCCGAAGTTCGCATCGCGGTCGACCTCGTGGCCGAGGGTCTCATCGAGCGCAAGGAAGCGATAAAGCGCGTCAAGACCGAGACACTCGAGAAGCTGATGCACCCGCGCATCGACCCATCGGCGCCGCGCGTGGTCGTCGCCCAGGGCCTCGGCGCGTCGCCTGGCGCCGCCACCGGCAAGGTCTGCTTCTCCGCCAACGACGCGGTCGAGCGCGCCGGTCGCGGCGAGTCGGTGATCCTCGTCACGCGCGAGACGTCGCCCGAGGACATCCACGGCATGTTGAAGGCGCGCGGCGTGCTGACCGCCCGCGGTGGCATGACGAGCCACGCAGCGGTCGTCGCGCGCGGCATGTCCAAGCCGTGCATCGTCGGCTGCCGCGACATCGAGGTCGACCCGGTGCAGCGCGTGATGCGTGCCCGCGGGCGCGAAATCAAAGAGGGGGAGGTCATCACTATCGACGGTGCCGAAGGCACGGTGATGCTCGGCGAGGTCGCCACCATCCAGCCCAAGCAGGCCGAAGAAGTCGCGACTCTGATGAGCTGGGTCGACGAGTTCCGCCGCCTGAAGGTCCGCACCAATGCCGACACCGGCCGCGAGTGCAAGGCTGCGCGCGACTTCGGCGCGGAAGGCGTGGGCCTCTGCCGGACAGAGCACATGTTCTTCGAGAAGGACCGCATCATGGCGGTGCGCGAGATGATCCTGGCCGAGGACGAGGCCGGGCGGCGCCACGCGCTGGCCCAGATCCTTCCGATGCAGCGGTCCGACTTCATTGAAATTTTTCGCGTGATGCAGGGCCTGCCGGTGACGATTCGCCTGCTCGACCCGCCGCTGCACGAGTTCCTGACGGAGAATCCCGGCGACATCGAGGCGATGGCGTCGCGCCTGAAGCTCCCGCTGGAGCAGGTCAAGGAGCGCTACCGCTCGCTGCACGAGGTCAACCCGATGCTCGGCCATCGCGGCTGCCGCCTCGGCCTGACGTTCCCCGAGATCTACGAGATGCAGGTGCGCGGCATCATCGAGGCCGCGTGCATCCTCGCGAAGGAGGGGATCGTCGTCGAGCCCGAGATCATGATCCCGCTGGTCGGGCACGTGAAGGAGCTCGAGGTCTTGCGTGAACTGGTGACCAGCACCGCGGACACCGTCCAGGCCGAGTATGGCTGCAAGATCACCTACGCGACCGGCACCATGATCGAGCTGCCGCGCGCCTGTATCACGGCCGACCAGATCGCGACCGCCGCCGACTTCTTCAGCTTCGGCACCAACGACCTGACGCAGACCACCTTTGGCGTGAGCCGAGACGACTGCGGGCGGTTCTTGCCTCTCTATATCGACATGGGCATCTTGCCGGGCGACCCGTTCGTGGCGATCGACCCGGCGGTAGGCGAGCTCGTGAAGATGGCAGTCGACAAGGGCCGCCGCGTGAAGCCGACGCTGAAGCTCGGCATCTGTGGTGAGCATGGCGGCGAGGCGGCGACGATCCGCTTCTGTCACCACATCGGTCTCGACTACGTGTCGTGCAGTCCCTTCCGCGTGCCGATCGCACGCCTCGCCGCGGCCCAGGCCGCGTTGGAGAACGCGTGATGCGTGGCCCCCAGTCCAGGCTCCGCCATCCTTGCGGAGGCCCTTCGAGTCCAGGCTTCGCCAGGCTGCGAAGGCCCTTCCCTGCGCGTCGCGTGCTCGCGACTCTCGCCTTGGCCTCGCTCGCTGCGACCCCGCTCGCGGCCTGCGGCAACAACGAGATCGGCGACCCGCACCCGCGCGACCAGCTCGACTTCCCGACGTCGGTGACGGCCGACCCGTCCGGCCACCTCGTGTGGGTCGTCAGCGGCAACTTCGACCTCGCCTGGCGCGGGGCGGGCGTGCTGGCGATCGACGTGCTGACGAACGAGTTCGTGCCCGAGCTCGCGTTCGAGGTCGGCAACTTCCCGGGGCCGCTGACGTTCCTCGAACGCAACGGCCGCGCGGTCGCGGGCTACATCGCGAGCCGCGAAGAGAACACGCTCTATAGCGTGCGCCTGGGCGGCGATGACGCGAACCGACCAACGCTCACATGCGCCGATGGGCGCGCGCGTGACGGCCAGATCCTGCACTGCCCCGAGAGCGGAGCGCTGATCTCGACCGAGGTCGAAGTCGACGGCGAGCCGCTGGACCTCACGGTCGGCGACAGCCCATACTCGACCCTGGTCCGCCCGGCCCGCATGGGTGGCGAGCCCGACCTCCTGTTCGTCGGCGGCTTGGCCGACGGCATCCTCGCGACGTTGACGCTCGCGGACGACGGCAGCCCGCGCCTCGTCGGCAACGTCGAGCTTTCCAATGGCCTCTTCGGGCTCGCCGCGAGCGCCGCGACGGGCCGCGTCTATGCATCGAGCAAGCTCTCATCTGGGCTCACGGTGCTCGACGTCGCGCCGCGCGAGGACGCCAACGACCCGACGCTGCTCGACCCGACCAATCCGTATCTGCGCCAGGTCGCCGCGGTGACCATTCCCGAGCCGGAGATCGTGCGCGACCGGGCCCGCGCGCTGGCCTTGTCGAAAGACGGCACGCGCCTCTATGCGACCTATCGCGCGCCCGACTCGCTGGTCGTCATCGACGTGAGCGACGACCCGTTCGGTGGCCCACGTGGCCGCGTCCTCCAGAAGATCGCGCTGGCGGACGACCCGAACGACATCGAGGTCGTGACCACCGCATCCGGCGACGAGCTCATCTACGTGAGCTGCTTTCGTGGTGACCGCATCGAGGTGCTCGACGCGCGCTCCGGCGCGAGCGTCGGCAGCATCAAGGTCGGCCAAGGCCCCTCGGACATGACCGTCATCGATCGCCCCGACCTCGGCATCAAGCGCCTCTACGTGGCGCTTTTCAATGCCAACGCGGTCGGCGTCATCGAGCTCGACCCGGCGTCGCCTCTCTACCATACCGAGATAGGAGAGATCCGTTGATGCGTGCTCTCCTCCGTCCTGTCATCGTCCCAGGGCTCGCGCTCGCCGCGCTGGCCGCCTGCTCGACCGACTCGCAGACCGCGAGCTCGGCGTTCTCGTTCCCGATCGACTTCAGCTACGCGTGCGAAGGCGCCGGCAAGACCGTCGCGCCGACCAACGACGAGACGGCGGCCACGCTGTCGGCGACGCGCATGTGTCCTGATCTGGCCTCCGGCACGCAAGGCGACCTGTTCGGCGTCGTGCTCGACCGGCAGCCAGCGCAGCTGCTCGTGCTCCAGTTGAACCCGGCCAACGGCACCCGCAAGCTCATCGACGTCGACTACTTCGTACCCGGCGTGACCGGCATCACGGTCGGCCGGAGCCCGCTGCGCGTCCTGCGCGCACCCGACTGGTCGTCGTTCTACGTCGTGTCCGCGGGCGACGCCGAGGTCGAGCGCATCGTCATCGACGGCTACTCCGACGACGGCGTGCTCAGCTTCACGAAGACCCGCTTCGCGTTGCCTGGCATTCCGATCGAAGCCGAGGTCATCGGTAACGACCTCATCATCGCGGCCCGCGACGCGGCCGAGCTGTGGGTCTACGACCTCGCGGCCAACGCCGTCACGCCCGCGCTCACGACCCTGCCCGTCACCGACCGCGTCGCTCACATCGAGCCGGTCACCCTGACGGGGGCCGATCCGACGAGCTGGCTCGTCACCTTCCGCGACCGCCGCACCGTCGCCATCCTCTCGCCCGACGGCGCGGTCGTCAGCGAAGCCGGCCTTGCTCCACAATGCCGCGACGGCCTCGACAACGATGGCGACGGCCTGACCGACAAGGGCGACCTCGATTGCCGCGGCCTCGACGACGACGACGAAGGTCCGACCACGGGCGAGACGCGCACCAAACCTCCGGCCGCTGGGCCCTCGTTCGAGGGCGCGCCGAGCTGCAACAACGCGATCGACGACGACGGCGACGGCGCCACCGACTTCCCCGAAGACCTGGCTTGCGCCGACGCGGACGACGACGGCGAGCTCCTGCCCGAGTGCGATGACGGCATCGACCAGGACGGCGATGGTCTGACCGACATGGCCGACGAGTCGTGCTACGCCCCGTGGAACACGCTCGAGAACCAGGGCCCCGTCGACGGTCCGTACCACCCGACGTTCATCGACGGCGGCGCGTTCGGCCACTTCGTCTACGTGCTCGACGAGCGGCTCGGCGAGATCGCGGTCTTCGACGTCGCGTCCGGCACGCTCCAGCGCATCGACGTCAACGCGGCCGACGCGAACCCGCCGGCATTGACATCGGTCGACTTCGGCGACTTCGCGGGCGAAGTCAAAGAGCACCTGGCGATCCCGGTCGTGCGCCCGCCGGCACTTCACCGCCAGGGCATCAAGAACATCCAGATCACCGAGACGAACGCGAGTTCGCTCTCGAGCGGTCGCCTGCGCGGCGAACTGTGGGACCGCATCATCGAGGTCGCCGCGGGCGAGTCGGCGGCCAGCGTCTCGCTCACGCCAAACAGCGCCGAGTGGAAGCCGAGCTTCTGCGCCCCGACCCCGACCGACAAGTGCGCGCAGCCAGCGCTCGACGACGCGACCTGGTTCGCGTTCGGTGCCAACCTCGATGGCGGCATCCAGCTGGTCGAAGCGATCCGTCGCGGCACGCCGACCCATCGCCTGGCGCAGCGCGTGACCGAGCCATCGCTGCGTGTGCACGACATCACCGCCCCGCGTCTCACGCGCCGTGGCGCCCTCGTCAACGCGCGCGGCGAGCCGCAGATCGGCCTCCCGTTCGTCGGCGCCGCCCTCGAAGAGATTCTCGAAGAACGCGTCACCGGGGAGACCCCCACGCGTCTGCGCCGCTTCGGCATCTGGCCGGCCGCCGACTACGAGGAGACCCCGAACGAGACCTGGACCCTCACCTATCAGGGCAAGATCCCGAGCGCCAATGGCGCACTCGGGCGGGTCGTCGACGGCAGCCACTTCGCCGATGCCAACGCGCGCTTTTGTGAAGTCGGCGTGGCGCCGGGCGACATCCTCCAATTCGAGGTGCCGGTCGCCGGCGTCGACCCGGTCCTCGTGCACACTCTGCCAGTCGTCGCGGGCGACGTGACCTGCCCGACGCGTGCGCCCGAGTCCGCGCTGGTCGAGGTCAGCGTGACCGAGGTCGGCATGAGCACGCTCGCCTTCGACCCCGCGAGCGCGCGCCTGCGCCCGCTGATGCCGGTGCTCGACCTCGCCGCCATCGAGGCCCAGCGCCTCTCGCTGCGCGCCTGTCGCGACGCGCTCGAGGCGATCGACGAGACGCTCGGCCTGCCCGACAACCTCGCCGCCCACGCCGACCTGTCGCCCGCCGAGCTCCCGGCCACGACGACCTACGCGGTCCGCGGTGCCGAGTGGGTGTTCGTCGGCTCGCGCTCGGGGTTCCTGCATCGCCAGCGCTGGGATCGCGCGACTGGCGCCTGTGCCGTCGACGACACGCTCGACCCGCGGCTTGTCGGTCGTGCCAGCGAAGTCCCCGGCGCGGTCGGCAAGTACGCCACCTGCCCGCCGCAAGCCGCGCAGCTCCAGGCCGACACGGTGCTCGAGCTTTCTCCCGTGTCCGGTCGGACCATCAACCCGAGCTTCGGGATCGACATCTTCCCCGCCTGCGATGTGCTCGCCGATGGCACGATCGCCCCCGTCCCGAGCCAGCAGGATACTGCCTTCACCTTCGTGGTGACCGGCCCGCAGCAGGGCAGCGCGTTGTCTATCGCCAACAGCATTGCACTCATGCGCGTCCCACTTCTCGACTTCCGCCGGCAGCAGGTGCAACTGGACACCGCCGCGAAGCGGGCTGTGATCCTACAGCTCCGCCTCGGGGACCCTGAGGTCGTCGTCGTCTTCGATTGATCCCTTTTCGCCTTTAGGTTTGAAGACATGAACACCAAGCTCATACCCGCAGCCCTCTTCGCCGTGCTCGCTGGCGTCGCCGCCTGCGACGGCAACGACGAACCCGCCAGCGACGTGCGCGTCGATACCGGCACGCCCGACGTCGAAGTCACGGGCGACACCACGCCGACCGACAACGGCACTCCCGATGTCGTCACCACCGCCGGGTCGGTGAAGGCCGCCCAGGTCGAGGCCGAATCGGTCACCTGCGACCCGGCCGGCTTCGTCGACGTGAACCCCTTGGCGAGCCTCCAGAATGTGATCGTCACGACCCCGAAGTTCGACGCCTCACCCAACGAAGACGCGACGATCGACGGCTACTACGTCGCCGACCAGGACGGCGGCGCCTACAGCGGCATCCTCCTGCGCGTGCCGGCGGCCTTCCGCCCCGCGACCGAGCTCGTGCCGGGCGACGTCATCGACGTGACCGGCCAGCTCAAGGAAGTCTTCTGTTGGACCCAGATTGAGGTCGCCTCGATCACCCCGAAGTCGAAGGTCGCAGCTCCGGCTCCGCTGGTCGTCGGCAACCCGTCCGACATCGCGGGCGAGGCCTACGAGTCGATGCTCGTGACGGTGAAGAACGTGACGATCGCCGCAGCGTCTGCCAGCGGTGGCTTCAAGTTCACCCCTGGCGACATCGGCATCGGCTTCTCGTTCCCGGGCTTCATCGGCCTAACGATCGGCCAGACGTACGACATCACTGGCGTCGTGCGCCTGAACTTCAACGCCTACCAGCTCGTGCCCCGCGGCCCGGCCGACGTCGTCCTGACGAGCGTCACGACCAGCGGCATCACCGACATCCAGAGTTCGGCCATCAGCACGTCCTGCCCAAATCCAAACACCCAGTTCGTCAACGGCGCGGCCGGCGTCCAGGTGACCGGCATCATCGCAGTCGGCAACCACTACATCACCGGGTCGCTCGACGGCTACGTCATCACCAACGGCAGCCAGGACCCGTACTCAGGCATCCTCGTCAACATCAGCAACACCCCGAAGACGACCTTCCAGGTCGGTGACGAGGTGAAGATCACGGGCGACCACCAGGAGTTCTACTGCAACAGCCAGCTGCGCGTCTCCTCGATGGAGAAGACCGGCGGCCCGGCCACCCTGTCCGCCCCGGTCACGCTCGCCAAGAACCCGAGCCCCGAGGACCTCGAGAAGCACGAGGGCATGCTCGTCACGATGAGCGGCATCGTCGCCGGCACCTACAACGCCGACAAGCGCGCCGTCACGACCGACGCCGGCGTCGACATCGACTACGGCATCATGGGCCCGGTCGACTTCGACGATGGCGCCGCCATCGCTGGCAAGACTGCAACCGTCACCGGCATCATCCGCTTCTCGCGCAGCAGCTACCGCATCTCGCCGCGCAACACCGCCGACATGGTCCCCGCCCCATAATGGGGTCAGGACTACCCGATAGAGACCTAACACCATGAAAACAGAGTATAATCCAACCATTGGGGCCAGAATTACTCGATAGAGACCTAACACCTTGAAAACAAAAGCCCGGCACCCTAGCACTACCCGTTCTCTCGTGCTGGCCGCCGGGCTTTTCGTATCCGCTTGCAGCGGCGGCGACAACGCCACCGACATCCGCCCCGATGACACGCTCGCGGACGTGGTCGACCCAACACCCGACGTCGACACCGACGCACCCGCCGAGGTCATCACAACCCAACGCTGCCCCGTTGCACGCATCGTCATCGCCGAAGGCGACGAGGTCCTCCCCGGCACGGCCCTGCACCTCGACGCTTCTCAGAGCTACGGCCTCCAGGCCCCGATCGTCGCGTACGCCTGGACCGTGACCCAGCCCGACGGCGCGACCGGCACGTTCTCGCCCTCAGCCGACATCGTCAGCCCGACCTTCGTCGTCACGACCCAGGGCTTCTACACGTTCAAGCTCACGGTCACCGACGACCGCGACTTCGCATGCGCCCCGGCCGAGCAACGCGTGTTCGTCACCGTCGACGCCCTCCGCATCGAACTCTCCTGGGCGAACCCCAACGACCCGGATGTCGCCGACGACATCGCCCCCGATCTCGACCTCCATTTCCTCCACCCGCTCGCAGTCGGCGGCTTCGATGGCGACCACGACGGCCTCGCCGACGGCTGGTTCGACCTGCCGTTCGACTGCTTCTGGTCCAACGAGTCCCCGAACTGGGGCAACCTCGGCGACACGCTCGACAACCCCGTGCTCACCGACTCCACCACTGGCGGCCCGGAGACTCTGCGTCTACCCGTGCCCGAAGACGGCGCCACCTACCGGATCGGAGTGCACGTCTGGGACGACCGCAACCTCCGCACCAGCTACGCAACCGTGCGCATCTACCTCCGCGGCATGCTCGCTTTCGAAGCCAAGAACGTCGCCCTCGAACATCGCGACATGTGGACCGTGACCTCCATCACCTGGCCGCCGACCGACGTGCTCCCGCAGCTGACGACCGTCTGTGCCGGCAGCACGACCACGTGCACCTCAGCCGCCGACTGCAGCGACGTCCCCTGCGGTCCCCGCATCGCTCAAGAGTACGTGCATCCGGAGTTCTTCCCCGGGGGCGACTGACCCGATCAGTCCCGAACCCGCGTCACCCCATGCACCCCGCGCAGCGACTCCATCTTGCGCGTGACGTCGGTCAGCTCGTCCAGATGCTTCGCGTGGAACCGGAACACATTCTCCGCCCGCCCATCCGGCGCCTCCGCGCACACCGCCGCGTCGATGTTGATGCGCAGATCCGAGAACACCTTGGTCATCTTCGTCAATAACCCCGGCACGCCACTCTCGGTGATGACGCGAATCGCCACCGGATAGCCCGACCCAGCGCTATCGCCCCACGTCACCTCCACCTGCCGGTCTGCCTCGAGCGCCATGCTCGAAACGCACCCCTTGCGATGCACGCTGATCACATGCCCCAGCGTCACGAAGCCGATAATCGGCTCGCCCGGCACCGGTGAACAGCACTTCGCGATCGAGTGCTTCACCCCGTCGAGCCCATCGACCACCACCCCTCCCGGCCGCCGCCGCACCTTGTCGATGAGCTTGCCAATCGCCGCGATCGGCGCCGACCGCGGCGCCTTCTGCACCGCCTCGTCGCCCAGCGCCTGCAGCGCCACCGCCTCGACGGTCACGTTGCCCATGCCGACCTGCACGATCAGCTCTTCGACCGTGTCGTAGTTCAGCGCCTTGGCAGCCTTCTCGAGCTCCTCGGTCTTCCTCATCCGAAGCAGCGACTTCGAGTATTTGCGCAGCTCCTTGTCCAAGAGCTGCTCACCGAGCTCGAGGCTCCGCTCGCGCTGCTCCTTCTTGATGAACGCTTTGATGCGGTCCTTCGCGCGCGTCGTGCGCACGAACTTCAGCCAGTCCTTGTTCGGCTTCTGAGTCTTGCTGCGAATGACCTCAATGACGTCGCCATTCTTGAGCTGATACGTCAGCGGCACGATGTGCTGATTGACGATCGCCCCGTTGCACGTCGCCCCCACTTCCGAGTGCACCGCATACGCGAAGTCGACCGGCGTCGACCCGCGCGGCAACACCTTCAGCTCCCCCTTGGGCGTGAACGTGTAGACCTCGTCCGCGAACAGCTCGACCTTCACCGACTCCAGGAACTCGCTCGGGTCGTCGAACTCCTTCTGCCACTCCATCAAGCGCTTGAGCCAGTCGAAGCGCTCGCTGTCCTTCTGTTCGAGGCGCCCGCCTTCTTTGTATTTCCAGTGCGCCGCGATCCCGCCCTCGGCGACACGATGCATGCCGACCGTCCGAATCTGCACCTCGATAGGTTGCCCATCGGGCCCGATCACGGTCGTATGCAAGCTCTGGTAACGATTGGGCTTCGGCAGCGCGATGTAGTCTTTGAAGCGCCCCGGGATCGGCCGCCACTTCTCGTGGATGAGCCCGAGCACGTGGTAGCACTCGCTCTGCTTGTCGACCAAGACCCGGAAGGCAATCGAGTCGTAGACCTTCTCGACCGAGATGTCCTGGCGCTGCATCTTCCGGAAGATCGACCAGAAGTGCTTCGGCCGCCCGCCGACTTCGGCCTTGAGCCCAGCCTCCGCCACGGTCTCCTCGATCTCGCGGATGACCTTGTTGACGTAGTCCTTGCGCTCGTCGAGGCGCTTATTGACCGCGCCCTTCAGCTCCTTGAACTTGTCCGGGTACAGATACCGGAACGACAGATCCTCGAGCTCGATCTTGACCGCCCCGAGCCCGAGCCGGTTCGCCAGCGGCGCGAAGATGTCCATCGTCTCCTGCGCGATGACCTGCTGCTTGTCGGGCGGCAGATGCTCCAACGTGCGCATGTTGTGCGTCCGATCCGCGAGCTTCACGAGGATCACGCGGATGTCCTGCGACATCGCGATGAGCATCTTGCGGAAGTTCTCGGCCTGCTTTTCCTCCTTCGAACGGAATCGGATCTTCGAGAGCTTGGTGACCCCATCGACCAGGTGCGCGATGTCGGCCCCGAAGCAGTTGACGAGGTCCTGCTGCGTGGCGCTCGTGTCCTCGACCGTGTCGTGCAGCAGCGCCGCGCAGATCGTGCCCTCGTCGAGCTTCATGTCCGCGATGATGTGCGCCACCGACACCGGATGGCCGACGTACGGGTCACCATTCTTCCGGCGCTGCGGCCGATGGTGCTGCTCCGCGAACACGAACGCTCGCTGGATGAGGTTCAGGTCGGCCGCTGGATGATACGCGCGCACCTTCTCGATGAGTTCGACCATGGTCGGCTCACGATCGTCGACGTCGACGGCCCGAAGGGTTGGTGCGCGACCGGACACTGAGGAAGCGGGGATTGCAACCATACGACGCGGGATGGTAAGCGCCCGAGCGCTCTGGAGCAATCCACCTGGAGATCACCAGGGAAGGACTCGAAACCATGGAAACGCTCTCGCCCCAACTCGAGCGCCTGCTGGCTGACAATCGCGCCGCCCACAAGAAAGGCACAACCCAGACCATCGTGCTCGGCGCAGGCGCCATCGCCGCCATCGGCCCCCACTTCGCAGCCACCTTCCCCGGCCAGGAAGCGATCGTCGTCTCCGACGACCACACCCTCATCGCCGCCGGCCTCGCCGTCGAAGCCTCTCTCACCGCCGCCAACGTGGTCGTGCGCCGCATGGTCCTCGAGCCCCGTCCCGGCGACGACCACCTCGTCGCCGAAGACGGCATCATCACCGCCTTCCAGACGCTCATGGCGACGGGACCCGGCATCGCGGTCGCGGTCGGCGCCGGCACCATCAACGACATCGCAAAGTACGCCTCGTTCAAAAACCACCGCGAATACATCGCGGTCCCGACCGCCGCCTCGATGAACGGCTACACGTCGACCATCGCCGCGGTCCTCGTCAACGGCGTCAAACGCACCCTGCCCTGCGACCAACCCGTCGCGATCTTTGCCGACACGACAGTCCTCCAGGCCGCCCCCGCCCACCTCAACCGCGCCGGCTTCGGCGACCTCCTGTCGAAGCCCGTCTCGCAAGGCGACTGGCTACTCTCGCACCTCGTGCGCGACGTGCCCTACTCGACCCGCCCGAACGACATCCTCGAAGAACTCTTCGCCGAGCTGCTCGTCCAGGCCCCGGCCATCGGTCGCGCCGACTCGCACGGCCTGACGGTGCTGATGGAAGCGATCCTCGTCTCCGGCTTCTCGATGGCCGTCGCGGGCAGCTCGGCCCCCGCCTCGGGCGGCGAGCATCTCGTGTCGCACTACTGGGACATGGAGCAGCTCGACAAAGGCCTGCCGCTCCTCGGCCTGCACGGCACCCAGGTCGGCGTCGCGACACGCCTCTCGGCGATGTTGTTCGAACGCCTCCTCGCCCTCGACCCCGCCAGCATCGACCCCGACGCGCTCGCCGCTCGCCACCCGGACCTCAGCGCCATCGACGCCTTGACCTCCCAGCACCCGACGCTGAGCCCGCCGATCGTCGGCGAGATCCAGCAGCAGCTCCGCAGAAAGCAGAAGGTCGGCGCCGACCTCGCAGCCGAGCTCGCCAAGGTCAAAGCCCTCTGGCCCGAGATCCTCGGGCGCATCGCCCCCGTCATGCTGACGGTCTCCGCCATCGAAAAGGCCCTCGCGGACGCCGGCTGTGTCGACCGCCCCTCGGCCCTCGGTTGTGACCAGGACCGCGCCATCCACACCCTGCGCGTCTGCCGCCAGATGCGCGACCGCTACGTCGCGCTCGACCTGTTGGATGACCTCGGCCTCCTCGACGGCTGGGCGGAAGCTGCCGTGCTGCGCGCCGAAGCCGGCTCGCCCACCTCCACCACCACCCTGCCCCACTGAGGCCCCCGCGATGCCGCTCATGAGCATGACGGGCTTTGGGTCAGCGACCTTCACCCTCGCTGGGCAGGCCTGGCGCATCGAAGCCAAGAGCGTCAATCACAAGGCGCTTTCGCTACGCACGCATCTCCCGCCCGAGCTTGCGCACTGCGAGTCGATAGCCACCACGCAAATGCGCCAGCGCCTGATGCGCGGGTCGATCGAGTTGCATGCCTCGCTCGAGTCGGACGACAGCACAGTCGAGGTGCGCGTGAACCGCCCGGCACTCAACGCGCTGATGCGTGAACTGCAGGCTCTCGCAAGCGAGCTCGGCGCGCCGCCTCCTACGCTCGAGCTCGCCTTGCGCCAGGGCAATCTCGTGTCGCTCCAGCGCCATACGATCGACCCGGCCGCGGCCGAGGTCGCATTCACCGGCGGGCTCGCGCGCACCCTCGACGGCCTCGTGGCGATGCGCATCCGTGAAGGCGAAGCGCTCGCGAAGGACCTCCTCGAACGGCTCACGTCGCTCGAGCACATGCTCGACCAGACCGAGACCGAGGCGCCCCATGTCGCCCAGGCCCTCCTCGATCGCCTGCGTCAGCGGGTCCAGAAGCTCGAGTCCGATCTCGGGGTCGATCTCGACAAGTCGCGTGTCATCACCGAGCTCGTCGTGTTCTCGGACAAGTCCGACGTCACCGAAGAGATCGTGCGCGCCCGCGCCCATATCGCCGCCTTTCGCGAGACAATCAATGGCTCCGACGACGGCGAGCGCGGCCGTCGCCTCGACTTCCTCACCCAGGAGCTCCTGCGCGAGCTCAACACCCTTGGCTCGAAGTGCCGCGACGCGGGAGTCGCCAGCGCGGTCGTCGACGCCAAGGTCGAGCTGGAGAAGATCCGTGAGCAGGCCCAGAACATCGCCTGACGACGACGCGCTCGACCGCGAGCAAGCGCCGCCCGCCCTCTTGATCGTGCTCGCCGGCCCCTCGGGCACCGGCAAGTCCACGATTATCAAAGATTGGTTCGCGCGCGACTCACGCCTCGCGTTCTCCGTCTCGCACACGACCCGCCCGCCGCGCGCCGGTGAACGCGACGGCGTCGACTACCACTTCGTCGACGACGCGGCCTTCGACGCGATGATCCTGGCGAGCGAATTCGCCGAATGGGCCAACGTCCACAAGCGCCGCTACGGCACGTCCAAGGCGGAGATCCAGCGCCTCACCGACGCCGGCAAGGACCCCGTCTTCGACATCGACGTGGTCGGCGCCGACAACCTGAAGCGCGCCTATCCCGACTGCGTGCGCGTGTTCATCCTGCCGCCCTCGCTCGCCACGCTGGAAGCCCGCCTGCGCGGCCGCGGTAGCGAGCAGGAGGCGATGATCCAGACCCGCCTCGCCAACGCGCGCCACGAGATCGCCCAGGCCGAACGCTTCGACTACCTCGTCACCAATGCCTCCGTGACGCTTGCCGCCGACTCGCTCGCCGCCATCATCAAGGCCGAGCGCGTGCGCGCGAGCCGCCATCCCGAACTGCCCGTACGCCTGCTCGCAGGCGAAGAGATCGCATGAGCTCCCCATCTTCCCACCTGCCCGCCCTCATCCCGGTCGATCCCAACCACCCGCCGCGCGTTCGCATCGCCCCCTCGCCGACCGGCGACCCCCACGTCGGCACCGCCTACGTCGCCCTCTTCAATCGCGCCTTCGCGAATAAGCACGGCGGCAAGTTCATCCTGCGCATCGAGGACACCGACCAGACGCGCTCGACGAAAGAGTCCGAGGCAGCCATCTTCCGCTCGCTGCACTGGGTCGGCCTCGACTGGGACGAAGGCCCCGACATCGGTGGCCCTTACGGCCCCTATCGCCAGTCCGAGCGACTGCCGCTCTATCGCGAGCACGCCGACCTGCTCGTGCAGAAGGGCGAAGCCTACTACTGCTTCGCCACCCCCGAAGAGCTCGAAGAGATGCGCCGTACCCAGAAGGAGCGCGGCACCAAGCAGCCTTACGACCGCCGCTACCGCGACCTGCCCGCAGCCGAAGTCGAGCGCCTCATCGCCGAGGGACGACCGCACGTCATCCGCCTGAAGATGCCGCTCGCCGGCCAGACCCTCGTGCGCGACGGCCTGCGCGGCGACATCACGTTCAACAACGACGAGCTCGACGATCAGATCCTGATGAAGTCGGACGGATTCCCGACCTATCACCTGGCGAATGTCGTCGATGATCGGCTGATGAAGATAACGCACGTGATCCGCGCCGAAGAGTGGATCCCCTCGACCCCGAAACACGTGCGACTCTACGACGCTTTCGGCTGGCCGGCACCGGTCTTCATCCACCTCCCGCTTCTGCGCAACAGCGACAAGACCAAGATATCGAAGCGGAAAAACCCTGTCAGCCTCGAATATTACGAGGCCGCCGGGATCCTGCCCGAGGCGCTCTTGAACTTCCTTGGACGCATGGGCTGGTCGATGCCCGACGAAGCCGAGAAGTTCACCTATGCGCAAATGGTCGAGCAGTTCACGTTCGATCGCATGCATCTCGGTGGACCGATCTTCGATCTCGACAAGCTCGATTGGCTCAACGGCCTCTATCTGCGTGAGCTCTCGCCCGAGGCGATCGTGGAACGCCTGCGCGGCTGGTTCCTCTCCGACGCCTATCTCACCAGCATCGTGCCGCTCGTGCGCGAGCGCATCACGCGCCTGTCGGACTTCATCCCGAAGACCGCCTGGCTCTTCGGCGAGCCAAGCCCGCTCCCAAAAGAAGCCTACCTGCCGAAAGGCAAGACCCAGGCCGAAACCTTCGAGGCGGTGACCGCCATCGCCGAGCTCGTCGACAAGCTCGTGAAGTGGGACGTCGAGTCGCTCGAAGCCGCCTTCCGCGGACTCTGTGACCAGATTGGCTGGAAGCCGAAGGACCTCTTCTCGGTCGTGCGCCTCGTCGCCACTGCCGCGACCGCTGCCCCGCCGCTCTTCGACAGCCTGAAGGCTATCGGCAAGGCCCGCACCCAGAGCCGCGTGCGCGCTGCCCTCGCCCTCTTGAAGCCCTGATTTTCTTGTAGCGGCCGAGCTCGCTCGGCCAAAGGCGCTCGCCAGACGTGGACCTGCAATCCGTCCTCGACACGCTCCGCGAATGGCCCCCGGTCGTCGTCTATCTCATGCTCTTCGCGGGTGCGTTTCTCGAGTACATCGTGCCCCCGGTCCCGGGCGACATGTTCGTCATCGCGGGCGCCGTGCTCGTCGCTGCGTTCGGCTGGCACTTCCTGCCGGTACTCGCGGTCGTCACGTTCGGCGCGGTGCTCGGCGCGTATCTCGACTTCGTGTTTGGCAAGTGGCTCGTACGCTCGGGCCGCCTCCAGAAGTTCGGCGAGCGTGGCCAACACGCCATCGGCGGCATCGTCACCCAGATGCAGCGCCGCGGCCCCGCCTACCTCGCCATCAACCGCTTCGTGCCCGGCCTGCGCGCCTTCTTCTTCGTCGCCGCTGGCATCGCGGGCCTGACGACCGGCCAGGTGCTCCTCTGGTCGTCGGTCTCAGCACTCGCCTGGAACGCGTTGCTCGTCGGCGTCGGCTACGCTCTGGGCGATAACCTCGAAGCCGTCGAGACGTTCTTCACCCGCTACGGCCTCATCGCGTGGGGCCTCATCGCGGCCGTCGTCCTGTTCTTTGTCGTGCGCGCGCTCGTCCGCAAAATGCGCGCGCCCTGACTCAGGTCGCGCCGGGCATGACCGTGTCGTAATAGAAGATGCCCATGCGACCGAATGTGATCGCGCCGAACAGGTTCACGATGATGCCGAACACGATGAGCGCGGTCGCCGTCCGCCCGAGCGGTCGCCCGCCAATCGCGAGCAGTCCGAACAGGTACGGCATGTAGTCCATGGCAAACCGGAAGCCGAACTGGATCCAGCCGGTGTTCTGGTAGAACAGCCCCGGAATCGCGGCCGCCGCGACCGCCGCCCACAACGCCCAGCGCAGCGCCGTCTGCTCGCGCGGCCATAAAAGATACAGGAACAACGGCGTCGTGAAGATGAGGCCGAGGCCGTGATTCGACACCATCACGAACGGCGAGTCGGTCGTGAAGCGCGGCATCGACAGGAGCGCCGACAACAGATTCCGATTCAGGTACGTGAAGCTGAACATGCCATGGTCACGCACGCGGTCGTACGCGCTGCCCTGAAGATAGGCATGCCCGAACTCGCCGCTGTCGCCAAAGCGCGCGTGGTTGTACCAGGCGAGCGCAATCAGCACGGCCCCGAGCGGCAGCGCGAATTTCGTCCCGGTCACGAGGATCTCGCGCCAGCGTGACTTCATCAGCGCGAGGTCCCAACGGTTGTCCTTGAAGAAGAGCTGCCACGCGAAGAACGCCCCGCAGAACAGGACCGGCGTACGCGTCGCGAAGCCGCAGCCCAGCAGCAACCCAGCGACGATCGGATGTCGCAGGTCGAGCGCCGCCAACATGAATCCGATATTGAGCGCCACCCCGAACACCAGCGCCGTGAACCACACCTCGCCACGCACGCTCGAGAAGAACGTCACCGTGCCGAGCGCAAACGCAATCGTCAAAAGCACATTGTCGCGCGTCGTGCGCTTCGAGTGCCCACGTAGCACCAGCAATTGCAGGAACCAGAACAGCAGGACTGCGTTCAGTCCACCGACCAGCACAGTAATCAAGACATCGTTGGTGTCGTAGCCGAACACCGCCACCACCGGCAGCATCGCCAGCGCCGGAAACGGCGGAAACGAGATGTAGTACACGCGCTCGTCGCAGAGCCCGCGCCCCGTCTCGCCGCAGGTGCGCGCCAGGTCGTTCGGCACGACGATCTTCAGCTCACGATTGTCGTCGCCGTAGAAGATGTGGCGCCGCTCGCCCTCGCCGCCTTCCCACGGGAAGCGCCCCCGCACGACCTCGCCGTCCTTCAGCGTGAGCTTCCTGACGAACGCCCAATCGTTCCAGCCCCCGGCCTTTTCAGTGCGCGCCAACGCCTCGCGGTAGCCGCGTGCGTCGCCCTCCTGAGCATTGCTCGAACGCTCACGCGGAGTATCGGTATCGAGGCGTCCGTCGAGAAACGACTGCGCGAGGTCGACGAAGTGGAACTGCGGCGACGGCCCGAGCATACGGTCCCACGCGCACAGCGAATACGCCGCCACAACGGTGATGAAAACCAGCAGGGTCGGCTTCGTGCCGAAGGCCTTCTGCAGGATGGCGAAGCCTCGACTCAAGGCCTTCGCAAGGATGCCGAAGCCTCGACTCAAGGCCTTCGCAAGGATGCCGAAGCCTCGACTCAAGGCCTTCGCAAGGATGCCGAAGGCTGAACTCAAGGCCTTCGCAAGGATGCCGAAGGCTGGACTCAAGGCCTTCGCAAGGATGCCGAAGGCTGGACTCAAGGCCTTCGCAAGGATGCCGAAGGCTGAACTCAAGGCCTTCGCAAGGATGCCAAAGGCTGAACTCAAGGCCTTCGCAAGGATGCCGAAGGCTGGACTCAAGGCCTTCGCAAGGATGCCGAAGGCTGGACTCAAGGCCTTCGCAAGGATGCCGAAGGCTGGACTCAAGGCCCTCGCAAAATTGGGAAGCCTGGACTGGAAGGTGCGCAGCGGTCCCACTGTCTTTCCTACGCCCGCCACGGCATGGACGCCCTGCGAGGCACACGCCCGGTCACTCGAGCGCGACGGTGATACCGGCGGTTTCCAGGCCTGTCACGATCTCTTTGATGTGGTCGTGGCCCCGCGTCTCGAGCGTCACCTCGACCTGGGTCATGCCGAGCGAGCCGCGCGCGAAGGCGCGCTCGTGATTGATCTGCAAGATGTTGCCGCCGAGGTTGCCGAGCAACGTCGCAAGCCCCGCCAGCGCACCCGGCGCATCGATGATGTTCGCCGAGAAGCGCACCATGCGGCCATCTTTTACGAGCCCGCGCTCGATGATGCGCGCCAGCATCGTCACGTCGATGTTGCCGCCCGTCAGAATCAGCCCGACCCGCTTGCCGGCGATCGGCAGGTGGTTGTTCAACACCGCCGCCAGCGCCGCCGCGCCCGATCCCTCGACCATCGTCTTTTCGACCTCGAGCAGTGTCAGGATGCTGGCCGCGATCTCCTCGTCGTCCACCGTCACGACGTCATCGACGTAGCGCTGGGCTATCTGGAAGGGAATGTCGCCGACACGCGAGACCGCGATGCCATCGGCGAGCGTGCGCTTCGAAGGCACCTCGACCACCGCATTGGCCGCCAGCGACGCGCGCATCGACGCCATCGCGGTCGCCTCGACCCCATAGACCTTGATGCGCGGATTCGTCTCCTTCAGGACCAGCGCCACCCCCGCGATGAGCCCACCGCCGCCGACGGGCACGACCACCGCATCGAGATAGGGGTTCTGTTCGAGCAACTCGAGCCCGACCGTGCCCTGGCCGGCGACCACATAGCGGTCATCGAACGGATGGATGTAGACGCGCCCCTCTGCCTGGGCGATGCGGTACGACTCGCCCCGCGCGTCCGCCGCCGAATGGCCGAACAACACGACCCGTGCCCCGTAGCGGCGGGTCGCCATCACCTTCACGAGCGGCGTGTAGGTCGGCATGACGATCGTCGCCGAGATACCGAGCCGTTGCGCATGATAGGCGACGCCTTGCGCGTGATTGCCCGCTGAGAACGCGATGACACCCCGGGCCCGCTCCTCGGATGAGAGCCTTGCCAGTCGGTTGAGCGCGCCCCTCTCCTTATAGGAGCCCGTCATCTGCAGGTTTTCCAACTTGAGGAAGACCTTGGCCCCGACCAGGCTGGAGAGTGTCTGAGAGTGGGCGAACGGGGTCTCGGGGATGAACGGACGAATGAGACGGCGCGCATCCTCGACGTCCTCGAATGTGACTGGCAACGAAACCGACGATGAATCGGGAAGGGTCATGTCGCCTCGCACAATTGGCGGCACAAGGTCTGGCCGGACTTCGCTGACCGCCAATAGAACTGGCTCGGAACCGCATGAAACGCCACTTGCCGCCCTCTCACGGGGGCCGAAGCTACGCTCCGCGGATCCTGGCGTCAATGACGCTACAGAAAAACAACCCGCCTCAACGAAAAGCATGTTGCATACAAGTGCCAGGCAATTTAGTGTGCGCATCGGACGCGATCCACTTTCGAGTGATCGGGTCCCAATCGGGCCTGTTGACGCGGCTCGATCACCAGCAATCAGGCCGTGCGGGCAGGGCATCGACTCTGACAGCCCCGTTGCGGCCTGCTATCGACTCTCGGGGAGAGACACGAATGGCGAAGAACGACGGAATCCTACGGCAGATAAGCGTGCAGGACGGTGGTGTCACCGTGACGCTCGGCCGCGTCCAAACAACAGTCCCGGCAGACCAGATCGACTCCATCATCCGCGCTCTCGAAGCGGCCAAGATGATGCTCGGTCTCGAGGCCTCCGGCGTAGCGACGGCGACGGCACCCGCGCCGAGCACGACTCCGGTCGTCGTTCGGCCGGCCAAGGCCGTGCCGCCGGTGATGCCCAGGGTCGAAGTTGCCGCGGCCGCACCAGCGCCCGCGCGCCGTGGTCGTCCCAGGAAGGAGGCAGCCGGTGGCCCGCCCAGCAAGCAGCGTAGCCGCAAGCGCGTCGGTGACGCCCTCACCGATTGGTTCCGGGACAATCCGGGCTGGCACTCGACCGCGGAGCTGCTCGACGTCGTGAGTGAAGAGCGGATGACCGACGCCAGCCCGAAGCGCGCGCTCATGATTGCGCTGGGCAAGCAGCGTGACAGCGTCTTCTCGTCCGATGGCCAGGGCAATTGGAAGCTCGCCGAAGATCCCGCGCCTGCACCGGCGCTCCAGCCGAAGATCAGGAAGAAGCCTGGTCGCAAGCCCGGCTCGGGCAAGGCCGCTGCCGCTCCCGCGCGTGGCAAGCGCCCGACGGGTCGCCCCCGCGGCCGTCCCCCGAAGTCGGCCAAGGCCGACAAGGAGGGCTCTGCAGTCCCGCAGGAAGTAAACACGACTCCTTCGGGTAAAGTTCTGCGAGTCAAGCGCGGCCAGGACCGCAAAGACGCTCTCCTCACGCCGCAAGAGTTGGAGGCGAGGAAGCAGGCGGCGACCGCCGTCGACACCCTGCATCACCGCTGGGATTCGTCGAGCCGCTCCGAACGTGAGCGCATGCGGCGCAATCTGTTCGGCGACGCTGGCCGCAAAGCGAATTGATCGTCGGGTTTGTAGCGGCCGAGCTTGCTCGGCCGAAACCGTATCTCCGATGAGCTGAGCCTGAACCCGCGTTTCCGATGGTGCCACTATCGGAAACGCGGGTTCACTCGTTACTGGCGCCGTTCAGGACGAGCGGGAAAATCGCGGCGTCGATTTCCCAACCTGTATCGAGGTGCATGACGAGCACGGCTTGAGCACCGTCCGGTGACGGGAAGAGCTCGGCATCGAAGCCGACATAGATCCGGTCGAAGGTGTGCTCGGCCAGGACCTTGACCCCGGCCGTAAGGCGCCAGCTCTGCGCGGATCCGACCTGCATGTCGAGCACAAGAGGCCCACCGCCGACGGGGGCGAATTCGAAGGTCGTCTCGCTGAGCCGACGACTCGGCGCGGCGATGACGACATAGCCGCGGTCCTGTGCGTAGCGCTCGACATCGCCTCCCACCATCTTGCCAAAGCCCGTGAAGGCGCCAGCCTCGACGAAGCGATGCATGCGCTGGTCGGGCCGGGTGCGTCCGACCCGCTGGCGCGTGTACGCGATGACGCGCGAGTCGCGCGACCATCCATAGAACGAGATAGCCGAGCCGCGTCGCGAAGGTGCGGCGTACGCGGCGTCGGTCTGCGCGGGCATGCCAAATGACACGAACGGCATGAAGACGCCGACGACGAAGACCATGAGAATACTGCGCATCGACTCAGCCAGGTTTGTTCGAGCCCCTGTCCTTCGACAAGAAGAGCCAGACCACAAACACCGCGAGCGCGCCGAGCGCGACGAACTTCAGGACGCCCATCGCGACCGAGAAGACGAACCGAAGGACGAGGACGATGGCAATCGCCGCGACGACGTACAGCGCCATCTTGGGCAGCGTGAGCTTCGATGACTTCGGGGTATCCTGGGGCATGGGCGTCTCCGCGGGAAGGCAGGTGACGTGCGGACGGGTTGTCGTCCCTCGCGAGCCGCCGGATGAGGGCCGCGGGGCCGGGGCCCGAGGGCCCGAACCGTTGACACGCCCGGGGTGGGCGAGTAGGCGTGCACATCGTCGAGAGGTATGATGGGACAAACAGAGCGACAGTCAAGCTGCGGGATGATAGGCCGAGGCAAGGGTGGACGGGCGGGCCGCGGCTGGCTCGCGCTCTTGACGTTCGCAGTCGCCTTGTTCGTCGCGGCGCCCACCCAGGCTCAGAGCCGCGAGGACGGCGCGCCCGCCGAATCGCTCGGGGTAGCCGACGCCGTGCGTGCCTCGGCCTGGGGCCCGGCCGCGATCTTCGCCAATCCGGCTGCGCTGATGCGCGTGAACCTGCTCGCGGTCGAGGCGGCGTATAGCTACCTCCAGGGCAAGGACGGCCACAACTTCGGCCTCTCGATGGTCGACGCCAAGACGAACCCAGACGTCGCGCTCGGGGTGGCCTACAACTACTTCTCGACCGCGCCCGCAGGCCGCGACCGTGACGGCAGCCAGGTGCGCCTCGGGCTCGCGACCGGCTACCGCTCAAACGACGTCAACCTCTATGCAGGCATCGGCGTGCGCTGGCTGTCGCTCACCCTCGGCAAGCCCGACGACGACGAAGGCGTCACCGAGACCGACGACATCGACACCTGGACCGCCGACATCGGGCTCCTGCTCGAGTTCGATCGGCGCATCCGCTTCGCGGTCGTCGGCCAGAACCTCATCGATACGAAGACCCCCGAAGCGCCACGCGTTCTCGGACTCGGCCTGTCGTTCGTGTTCAACGTGATCGACGTTGGAGCCAGCATCGACCTCGACCTCTCCCAAGGCAGTGACCGCGCGGTCTCGACCTGGGGCTTCGGCGCCGACTTCACCATCATCGACGCCGTGCACCTGCGGGCCGGTTTCGTGCGCGACGAGGCCTACGATGCCGAGCGCATGACGTTTGGTCTCGGCTGGGCGAGCGACGGCGTGGCGGTCGACATCGGGTACGCGACAGCGCTCGCCGATCCGACCGCGATGACCCTCGCTGTCAGCTTGCGCTGGGTGCCCTGACCTGCCTATTGACGTGCCCCGAGCGACGCTATAGGTAGCGCGTTCTTTGGTTCGCGGGCAGCCCATCGGCCCTCGCGACATCACTACGAGCCGCTCCTTTCACGGTCTGGGGAGCGGCCGCCGGTTCCTCGCGCAGCCCGTAAAGGATCCCTCGCATGGCGCTCAACGATTTCCTTTTCACCTCTGAATCCGTCGGCGAAGGACACCCGGACAAGGTCGCCGACCAGGTGTCGGATGCGATCCTCGACGCGCTCATCGCGCAGGACCCGATGTCGCGGGTCGCGTGCGAGACCCTGACGACGACCGGCCTCATCGTCGTCGCCGGCGAGATCACGACCAAGGCCCAGATCGATTACCGCGAAGTCGCCCGTCAGGCCGTGCGCGACATCGGCTACACCGACCCGATGGCCGGCTTCGACGCCGACAGCTGCGGCGTCATGATAACGATCGGGCGTCAGTCGCCCGACATCGCGCAGGGCGTGAACGAGGGTGAGGGTCTCTATAAGGAGATGGGCGCCGGCGATCAGGGCCTGATGTTCGGCTTCGCCTGCACCGAGACGGCGGAGCTGATGCCCGCGCCGATCCAGTTCTCGCACCAGCTCGTGAAGAAGCTGGCCGAGGTTCGCAAGGCCAAGACCGTCGGCTTCCTGCGCCCGGACGCGAAGTCGCAGGTCACGATGCAGTACGAGGGCGGCAAGCCCAAGCGCATCGACGCGGTCGTCGTGTCTACCCAGCACGCACCCGAGGCCACCTGGGAGCAGGTGCGCGAGGCCGTGATGGAGCTCGCCATCAAGCCCATCCTGCCGGCCCACCTGCTCGACGCGAACACCAAGTACTTCGTCAACCCGACCGGACGCTTCGTCGTCGGCGGGCCCGTCGGCGACGCCGGCCTCACCGGCCGCAAGATCATCGTCGACACCTACGGTGGCTACGCCCGTCACGGTGGCGGCGCGTTCTCGGGCAAGGACTGCACGAAGGTCGATCGCTCGGCCGCGTACTATGCCCGCTACGTCGCGAAGAACATCGTCGCGGCCGGCCTGGCCGACAAGTGCGAGGTCCAGGTGGCGTATGCTATCGGCGTCGCCCAGCCGGTGTCGGTGCTGGTCGACACGTTCGGGACCGAGACCGTCTCGAACGCGAAGATCGTCGCTGCCGTGCGTGAGGTCTTCGACTTCCGCCCCGCCGCCATGATCGCCCAGCTCGATCTGCGCCGCCCGATCTACAAGGCGACCGCGGCCTATGGCCACTTCGGCCGTTCGGAGTTCTCATGGGAGAAGACCGACCGCCTCGACGCCCTGAAGTCGGCGCTCTGATTCAGTTCTAGAGGCCCTGCACGCCCATCGGGTCACGCTCCACGCGACCCGGTGGCTGTCGCTTGGACCCGCCAGGTCCGTGGGGCGACGATCCCGTTGACATTGTAGAAGCCCTTCCCTATACCACCCCGGCTCGTCGTCCCGGCCTCGTCAGTCGCAGGCGGAGATGGCGATGCAGTCCAGGGACGACGACCAGATGAAAACCGACTCCTTCAATCACACCAACGTCGACCGCAAATGGGTCGTCGTGGACATGGCTGGCCTGACGCTCGGCCGCGTCGCGACGCGCATCGCGTCCATCCTGCGCGGCAAGACCAAGCCGACCTTCACGCCGTTCGCGGACGTGGGCGACTTTGTCGTCGTCGTCAACTCGGACAAGCTCGTGCTGACCGGGGCGAAGCTCCAGCAGAAGATGTATCGCCATCACACGACCTACCCTGGCGGCCTGAAAGAGGTCGTCGCGGAGAAGCAGCTCGCGAAGGATTCGCGCGAGATGGTCGAGCGTGCTGTGAAGGGCATGCTCCCGCGTGGCCCCCTCGGCCGCAGCATGCTTCGCAAGCTCAAGGTCTACAAGGGCGCGGAGCATCCGCACGCCGCCCAGCAGCCCTCCCCCGTGAACCTGTCCCGCTGAGGCGCACGCTCATGTCCAAGCCAGTTCGCATCTACGCCACCGGTCGCCGCAAAGCAGCGACTGCTCGTGTCTTCCTCTCGCCCGGTAACGGCAAGCTCACGATCAATCACCGCGAGGCGCCGGAGTACTTCCGCCGCGCCACGCTGCTGATGATCCTGAACCAGCCGTTCGAGGTCACCGAGACCGTCAACGGCTATGACGTGTGGGCCACCGTCAAGGGCGGCGGGCTCTCGGGTCAGGCCGACGCGGTCAAGCACGGAATCTCGCGTTGCCTAAACCGCCTCGACGAGGCGAAGTTCCGCCCGACGCTCAAGCGCGCTGGCTTCCTCACGCGCGACCCACGCGTGGTCGAGCGCAAGAAGTATGGTCGGCCCGGCGCCCGCAAGCGCTTCCAATTCTCCAAGCGCTAGCACACGGCGCTGAAAATGGCCCATCTGCGTCGTCGGGCCCTTCGCGTGCTTGTGCGGCGACCCCAAGGTCGCCTCCGCGCACGCTTCGGACCCTCCTAGCATCTGGACCATTTTGAGCGCGTGTGCCGTGGACCAATGAGTCCACGAGGTGGTCGAGGCCACAAATCAACAACGCCGTGATCGCGCAAGCGACCACGGCGTTTCTGTTTCATCTTCCGTTGGCCAAAGCGGAGTCGTCCGGTAATGTCCGCCGCGATGACGGCAACGACCCAGATCAGTGGCCCCGGCGAGGCCTCGCAGCGTAGCTCGGCAGGCCCTGTAGACGATGGTGATGGTGGTCCCGCTGGGCTGCCGGCCGACCTCTTCGAACCCGACCGCAGTGACGGCAAAAAAGAGATCCCGATCCTCGCGGCGCTCGCGGACAAACCCGTCTACCAGCCCCAGAAACACGAGCGGCGTGTACGCTGGATGGTGCTCTTCGCCGCCTGTGCCATTTTCCTGCCGAACCTTGGCGCCTTCGGCCTCTGGGACCCATGGGAGACACACTACGGCGCGGTCACGACCGAGATGGTCGAGACGATGGATTGGATCTCCCCGTGGTGGGGATCGAAGACCAAGATCGGCGACGAGACCCAGGGTGAGCCGTTCTATTCGAAGCCGGTCCTGATCTTCTGGACCGAGGCGATGATGACCCGCCTCATCGGTCGAGGCGAGTGGGCGATTCGCCTGCCATGCGCGATCCTGGCGATCATGGCGGTGTTCCTCACCTACCTCTCAGTCCAGATGATCTGGGGGCGCAAGACCGGGCTTCTCGCAGCGGGCGTGTTAGCCACTTCACCCTTCTACTACATGGTGAGCAGACAAGCGCAGACGGACATGCCGTTCGTCGCGACGTTCGCGCTATCGATGTGCTTTCTGCTGTTAGCGTTCTTCGGTCCACGCGTTCAGATGACGGACAAGCGATTCCGCTTCTGGACGTGGACAACCATCGCTTTCGTGATCCTGAACTCAGTGCCGCAGTATCTGCTACTGATCTCCGACTTCTCGTTCCCGAGCCCGGGCGCCATCCCCGGGTTCCCGTCGGGCCCCATGCACTCGGGCCTCCTGCATGCGCTCTTCTACTTCGTGCTGCTCGGCCTGCTCTTCCTGAGCGCCTGGTTCAGCTACAAGAAGGACAGGGCCAAGGCCGGCATCGACGACGCCTTCAAGGACCGCTGGATCCGCAAATACCAGCTGTTCGCGTTCTACATCCTGGTCGCGCACGCCACCTACGCGAAGGGCCTCCTCGGCTTTGGTCTGCCCGGCGCTATCATCCTCGTGTGGCTGATGGTCACCTGGAATTGGCGCGTCCTGAAGGAGGCGGAGATCGGCCGCGGCATCTTCCTCTTCATCGCCATCGGCTTCCCCTGGTACGTGGCCATGATCGTCAAGCACGGCAAGCCCTACGTCGACCGCTTCTTCTGGCACGACCACTTCAATCGTCTCTCGACCGGCGTGCACCAGATCGATTCGGGCACCTTCGAGCACTTCATCAAATGGCTCGGCGTGGGCTTCTTCCCCTGGGTCGCCTTCTTGCCGCTCTCACTCTTGTGGACGTTGCGGCTCAAAGCCCGGAACAACGACTACCGCAACCAGGCGCTCGTGATGATCGCCATCTGGGCCGGCTTTGCCTTCGTGTTCTTCACGGCCTCGTCGACCAAGTTCCATCACTACATCTTCCCCGCCGTGCCCGCGATGGCGATCCTGGTGGCGCTCTTCATCCGCTATCTCGTGAAAGAGGGCGGCTGGGTGCTGCGCTTCTCGACCCTGGTCGCAATCGTGATGGTCGTTGCCGTCGGCTGGGATGTGCGTGAGGATCCGCAGTCGTTCCGCAATCTGATGACCTACAAGTACGATCGGCCGCTGCCACAGAACCTGCCGATCGACGCCGACGCCAAGGTCTCGGAAACGAGCGAGAAAACCTGGAAGGAGAGCTACTTTTTCAAGCACACAAGCGATGTGCTGCAGTCGATCCTGACGACGAAGCTCTTCCGCTACAATACGTTCATCCCGCTGATGGTCGTCTTGTGCGCCATCATGCTCGGGCTGTTCTTCGTGGCGAAGACGCGTATCGCCGGCCTCGTCGGGCTCGGCCTGACTGCGTCCGCCCTCTCCGCCTGGGCGCTGTCCTACTACATGCCGTCATTGTCACCGCACTGGTCCCAGAAGTACCTGTTCGATGCCTACTACGACACGTGCAAACAGCTCCCGGAGAGCGAGTACATCTCCGATGCGTTCGACCCGTTGCTCGGGAAAGTCGGCCTTGGATTCGTCAGCGACTATCTGCGCAGCGAGCCCAAGCGCGTCTGCGAAGAGGACATCCTGTCCTGGCTCATCACCTGGCGTGGCGAGACCTACTACAGCTACAACGAGCTGCGAGCCATCGGAAAGAAAGAACAATTCCTGCCGTACATGGAGCAGATGAACGGTGGCCGGAAGTTCTATGCCATCACCGAGAAGGGCAAACAGTCCTCGATCAAGTCCGAAGCAAAGGCCGCCACCGAGACGCTCAAGGCGAAGAAGGTCGCTGGCTTCATGGACATCAAGGATTGGGAAGTGAAGGTCGAGAACGACGAGAGCCTGTTCTTCCAGACCGTCTCAGCCACCCCCATCCGATGAGTTCGGGCCGGGCGACGACTTAGAGCGATCGCAAGAAGGCCATGAGCGCGTCGCGCTCGGACTTGGGTGCCTTGCGGAATGCCTCACGCGACTTCTCGGCCTCGCCGCCGTGCCACAACACCGCCTCAGCCAGGGTGCGCGCACGGCCGTCGTGGAGGAACGTCGCGAGCGGCAATACGGTCGCCGTGAGCCCCACACCCCAGAGCGGGGCGGTTCGCCACTCGCTGCCGCTCGCCTCCCAATCGGGTCGACCATCGGCGAGACCCGGTCCCATGTCGTGCAACAGCATGTCGCTGAACGGTCGGATCGACTGGAACGACAGCGCGGCAATCTCGTGCGCTCCGGTCTCGACGGACTCGACATGACAGCCAGCACAACCCATCGTTTGGAAGATCTTCGCGCCGCGGCGCGCCTCAGGCCCCCCGTCATGGGGCGCCGGCACGCCGAGCGTCGAGATATAGAATCGATTTGCGTCGATCGTCGCCTGGTCGATGTCCATCGTGCCATCGTCAGCGGGGTGCAATGGATTCGAAATCCCCATGTCATCGGCGTACGCGGCCGCCACCTGACGCTCGAGGTCGGCGGTGTTCGCCTTCCATCCAAAGCGTCCCAGCACCGGCTCGCCGAGTGCTGCGTCCCAGACGTGATTCGCGCGCCCCGAGATCCCGTCGCCGTCGTCATCCTCCGGATCCGCCAGCGCTTCGATCACCTCGGCCGGGATCGCCTCGAGCAGCCCGAGCCCGAACACCGGCGGCGGAATCCGCCCCGACATCAACACCTCGTCTCCAACCGGCGTGCCGTCTGGATAGGACATTTCGATAATGGGCTGGCGCAGCGAAAACGGCGTGCCGTCACCAAACTCGCCGACGATCTCCTTCCATGTCAGAACGACCTTTGCCTCTGGCGATTGCCCATACACGGCGTGATCCTGGACCTGCGTGCCGAGCCCCGGCACAGGCACCACGCCGCCCGGCACCTCCGGTTCCCCCTCCGCGAGCGACACGCGCACAAGCAACGGCGAGAACAACGGCGGTCCACCGGCGATCGCCAGGCCGCGTCCGTCGCGCGGGTGGCAACTGTTGCAGCTGGTGTTGTTGAAGGTCGGCCCGAGCCCCGGATTGATGGGGGCAGGCGCCGTCACGAAGACCGCCTCGAACGCCGCGTCACCCGCGAAGTGAGCGGCCAACTCGAGAGCATCGAGGCTCGGTCCAGGTCCGCCGAACCCGTTCGAGCTCCGGTCGAAGACGGTAAGGCCACCACCTGAAGCGTAAGGTGTTTCAGGATGCTCGACCTCGTCGCAGGCACCGTTGCCGATACCGAACGCCAGGGCTGAGAAACTGGGCATGAGGAGACGTTTCATCGGTGAAACATCCTGAAACGAAAGAGAGTGGTTACGGGTCCAGCGGTCGCGCAGCGGCACTCGAGCGCTCCCGCTGGTCGCTCACAGAAGCGGCAGGAGCTTGCTCTCGAGCGTCGACTGTAGCGCGCGAATCGCCGCCTGCGCGGCCTCGATCTTCGGGTGGGCCGACGCGGTGGCGATCGCCTCCGAGAACGGACTCGGGATGGCGGCGATGGCAGCAAGCGAAGCGGTGATCTGCGCTTTGATCTGCCCATCGAGGGCCGCATCCTCGCTCGCGAGCCAGACCGACAGCCCGCGTCCCGACGTGCCCGCATCGGGGACCCTGCCGAGGTAGGCGTTCTCGACGCCGCGTATGTTGTCCTGGAAGTCGATGAGCGAGTTGTTGCTGAACGGGCTCTCTTCGAGCTGCGGATCACGCGCATCGTACGGGCCAGCGATCTTGCCGTTGGCGACCTCGTCGCAGATCCCGATCATGCCATTGACGATCTCCTGGGCGGCCGAGGACAGCGACGGGTAGGCGGTGTTACCCGCCTCGCCGGCCGTCGCGAACAGGTCGCGGTAGGGCGTCGGCAAGAGCGTGTCACCTTCGGTCCAGCTCTTGGCAAGGCGCCCGGTCAGCGCCACGAAGTCGCCGGCGATCGCCACGAGGTACTCGAGCTCGCGCGCGTCGAGGGTCGCTGCGGTCTGGCTACCGTTGACCCCGAACAGCAGGTACTCCATCGTGTGGAAGCCTTTCTGCGAGTTCTGGAGCGTCCCGATGTAGGCCGGCGTCAACGCGTCGTCGCTGGCGAGCACGTTGTCGAGGTCCGTCTGATTGAGCGGCCAAGTGTCGAGCGCGGGGTCGATGCCGAACGAGTCGACAGGCCCGAAGAGGAAGCCTTCGCTCTGCTCCCACGGCGCGCGGGTGGTGATCCAGGCGGTGCGGGCAGCTTCGAGCCTGGCCGCGTCCGGCGCGGCCGCGAGCGCGCTGACCGCGATCTCGAGCTCGACCGCCTTGGCGGCCAGTCGCTCGTACGTCGGCACGACGACCTCATCCGAGAAGTCGACGATCACCTGCTTGTCATCGAAGCCCTTGGCGGTGCCCACTTCATTGGAGTCGCACGCGGCGAGGATCATCGGCGCCATTGGCGCGAGCGAGACAAGGACTGAAAACGAAAGGCTGCGAAGGGTCATCGGTAACTCCAAGGTGATCAGAATCCAAAGCCGGTCGAGATGCGCACGGTCGTCTCGTCGCGCAGCTCGGAGCTCGTCTCGTCCTGGGGGGTCGGGTCGACGAAGGCCGCGAGGTCCCGGTGCGAGATGTCGAGCTTCGCGAAGACGAGCGGCCCGTAGGCCCAACTGATGCCTGCCGTGTAGACCGCGCGGGCGAAGCGGGGATTGTCGAACGTCGAGTCGCTCGTCGCGAACATCGTGTCGTAGTAGTCGAAGCGCACGTAGGGCTCGAGGTGATACCCCTCTGGGAGGCACAGCCACTCGGCCAGATCGACGCCCAGCTCGGCCCAGGCGAAGAACGCCTCGCGCGCGACCGGTGAACGGAGCACGCCGAGATTGTTCGAGAGGCGCGCATTGCGCTCGCTCACGGCGTTGGCGTTGCCGAGATTGCCCCACAGCACGACGCCCTGTGCGAACAGCGGGTCGAGCTGCAACTGGAAGTGGAAGTCGACGAGGGTGACGGCCGCCGAGACGTAGCCGCACGACGCGACCTCACCGTCGTCGGGGCTATCGCAGTCGAGCACGAGGTCGGGCTTTGGACGATTGCGCGAGGTGTTCCCGTAATAGGCCGAGACCCCGAGCTTCACCCCCTCGGCGGCCTCCCAGTCAGCACGCAGGACGAACGCGAGATCGCTCGCGGAAACGAGCTCGAAGCGGAGCTGATGGCCGGAAGCGACCCAGCGCTGCGATGAAAACCCAGTAGAATCAAGACCGTTGACGATCTGCGCCGTGAGCTTCACGGGACCGAGCTGCGCGTCCGCCTGGAAGCCTATCTCGTGCCACACCGCCGGTAGCACGACGGTCTCCGACTCGGGGCGGATCGTCGCGAGATACTCGCTCGGTCGGTTGATCTCAGACAGGAGCCCGACCCCAAGGTAGAATCGCCCAACCTGCAGGCCGATCGGCCCGAGGGTCTTTCTCAGGTAGATCTCTTCGAGCACCACCTCGCCGCCCGACTCGACCTCGGTCTCGAACTCGCCGAACTCCTCGAATTCGAGCTCTAGCGAAGCACCAGAGCCGTGGTGCTCGACCTCGATCTCGCTCTCGAACTCGAGCCCCATCGGCAGCGTGCCTTCGAGCTCCAGCACGAAGCGGGTCGTGTCGAAGACGAGCCGCGAGTCCTTCTGGGCACCCCCTTGCCGGTTCTGGTTCGGACCGAAGTCGAACCAGGCGAACTGGAGATCGGCGTAGCCGGTCAGGTCGATCGACCAGTCGGGAGCGGGCCTCAACGTGCCATCGGCGTCGCGGGTCGGCGCGAGCTCGTGGCGCGGATCAATCCCATGAGCATGCGCCGGGGGCAGCGCCCAGATCGCTGAAAACACTACCAAAACAAGATTGCTGAGAACGACTATCAACTTCACGAGGTATGAATACACGGCTCTGCCGAGCGCCGTCAACGGTTTTGGACAGCCAGGGCCCCACCAGGCTCTGACCCGCCTCCATCCATCCCCAGCCCCCCAGCCCGGAGACGCTTGCTTCTCCGGGGCTTTCGTCGGATCGTGCCGCCCCTATCGGGGGCTGCACACGCGGCGAGGCGGACGACAAGCGAGATGCCCGGCAACGCAGAGACATACGTCGGCATGGAGCTGAAGGGCTTGTTCGCCCCGCCGGTGGCAGCGGCGGGCGCAGGACAGCGCTCGGTCAGCTACGAGCTCTTGCGCTTTGTCGGCGCCGGCAAGTTCGCGTGGGTCTACGAGGCGCGCGCCCGCACGACTGATGGTGTAGCCCCGACGCGGGTGGCGGTGAAGCTGCTCTATCGCGACGACGTGCAGGCGGTACGCCGCTTCCAGCGCGAGACAAAGGTGATGCGTCAGCTTCCGGCGCACCCGAACTGCGTCGCCTATAAAGGACACGGCTCGCACGAGAAACGACTGTGGGTCGCGATGGACTTCGTCGATGGCTTCACGCTCTCCGCGGTCTTGCGCTCTGGACGCCAGATCCCCGAGCGCGCGGCCTGTACCCTGATGGCTCAGCTCTGCGATGGCTTCGAAGGCCTGCATCGAATGGGCCTCACCCATCGCGACATCACGCCCGACAACATCATGATTACGCAGGCCGATCGGCAAGTGAAGCTGATGGACTTCGGGCTCGTGCTCGACTCGCAGGGCCTGCTTCAGCTCTACGAGCAGGTCGATATCCTCGACGGCAAGGACTTCCTGGACGACCTGGACGCGGGCCTCATCGCAGGCACCCCCGAGTTCATGGCGCCCGAGCAGATCCTCGACCCGCACGAGAAGGACCGCCTCCGCCAGAAGACCGACACGACCGCGGACGTGTTCGCACTCGGCACGATCTTCTATCAGCTGCTCTCGGGAACCCAGCTCTTCCCGTATGAGCGGGGCGCGCGCGGGGCCAGCGGCAAACAGGCACTTATCAACTATCTCGACTGGCGCGTGCGTTTTCGCGATGACGACATCCCGTTGCCGGCCAACGTCGGAGCCGAGCTCTGGAGCATCGTTCGCAAGAGTCTCGCGCGCGAGCCAAGGCAACGTCAGCGCGACGCGACCGAGCTCGGCGCCGACCTGCGCTTCTTCCTGGAGACTGGCCAGGGCGTGCTCGAGGACGACCTGTCGGCGACGATCGCTCAGGAGTTCGATGCGCGGAACATGAAGTCCGCGACTTTCAGCATGAGCACGGGCGAGTTCAACACCATCACGCAGGCCGCCGCCGAGTCGAACGCGCAGCTGCTGCCGACTTTGGCGCTGCCCCCGCGCGTACCGGTTCAAGCCCCGCTGCCAAAAGCGATCGGTGCAGCGGCGGCGAGGCCGCCGAACCCAACGCCAGTCTCAAGCACCGCCAAGCCGCCCGATGCCCCGCTCGGCGCACGCGAACCCGTGACGAGTCCGAACGACACGAAGCCCGCACCGCCGGCCCTGCGTCCGAAGGTCGCCAACCCGGCGCTAAGGCCCGCAGCGGGCACCGCAGAGGCCCCGATGTCCGCCGAGCCGGCGTCCGCGCAGGCAACGACCGCGGAGCAAGGCGCCCCCGGCGGGCGACCGAGTAAGCTCCTCCTGGCAGCGATCGGCGTCGCATTCCTGGGCATCGGCGTCGCGCTGGCCTTCATCTTGAGCCGTGGCTGAGCGCGTGGCGAAGCACTCCGAATCGCCTTCGACTGCCCGTGCCGGCAAACCCGACGCCGAGACCACGCGAAGCGAAATCGACGATACCCGGCAGGCGCTGCTGCGCGTATTGAGCGTGGGCGGCGTTGCCTTCGTAGCCTTCTTGCCGCTCGACCTCTACGTGCGGTCGAGCCACTATCCGGATGTGTCGCCCTGGTGGTGCATTGCGTGGCGCGGCGGGGGCTCGCTGGTGATTCTGCTGACCTGGTTGCTCGTGCGCGCCCGGCAGCGATGGTCGGCAACGGAACTCCTGCTCGCGGGTGGCATCGTCATGAGCATCAGCCTCGCAGCGCTTGGTGCGATGTCGGTCAAGCTCGGTGGCCTCGGCAGCTCGTATCTCTTCTCGCCCGCATTCTATGCGGTTGGAATGTCGACGTTCGTGCCCACGAGGTGGCCAACCTCGGTGCTGATCGCCGGCCCGGCGATCTTCCTGTTCGTTGGCTCGATCGTCGTCGGCGTCGCGCTGAGCCCCGTCTATGCCAGCCAGCTCGATGACCCACCGACGGTCGCGCTGTTCATTCAGGACATTTTGCGCATCACCGGCATCGTCGCGTTCGCGGTCGTCAGCGGGCATGTCTTGTGGCGCGCACGCACCCGCCTGCGGGACGCGTATCGACTCGGACGCTATCTCTTGAAGCACCCGATCGGCCAGGGTGGCATGAACGAGATCTGGCTCGCGTGGGACTCGCACCTGAAGCGCGAAGTGGCGCTCAAGCTCCTGCACAGCCGGCACCCTGAGGACGCGCGGCGCGCACGCTTCGAACGGGAAGCGCACGCGACGAGTGCCCTGCATTCGCCGCACACCGTTCGCATCTTCGACTACGGCGAGAGCGGGCGCGGGACTTTCTGGATCGCCATGGAGTACCTGCGCGGCCAGGATCTCGACAAGATCGTCGCCACCCATGGCGCCCTCGATCCACGGCGCGCGCTGCACTTCGCGCGGCAAGCGGCCGCGGCACTTGCCGAGGCCCATCAGGGCGGGCTCGTGCATCGCGACGTGAAGCCGGCCAACCTGCTCGCCCTGTCCTCGAACGAGGAGGCGGACTTCCTGAAGGTGCTCGACTTCGGCATCGCCCGGCAGCTCGACTCGGGCGAAGCGACGCTGACGCTCATCGGCATGGTCGTTGGCACGCCTGCATTCATGGCCCCCGAGGTCCAGGCCGGCATCAAGGCCGACCCGTCGAGCGACGTGTGGTCGTTTGGCGCGACCCTCTCTATACGCTCCTCACCGGCACCCTGCCCTTCGAGTACTCCGCCTACTCGCGCCACGGCACCGCTCGTGCCCGCCTGGTGCCTCCCTCGGAGCGCCTCGGCAGGCCGCTTCCGGCCGAGCTGGACGCGCTCGTGATGCGCTGCATGCACATCGATCCGGCGCTGCGCCCCGCTGACGGCGCGGCCCTCATCGAGGCGCTCGCGGGCGTGCCACTAGCGCCCTGGACGCCCGACGACGCACGCGGTTGGTGGTCGAGCCACGTCGGCACCCTCTCGAACACCCTCGCCGACGCAAGCAACGGCGCCAGCGCCGGACCGACCGAGGTCAACGCGCCGACCGTCTCGGAGCCACGACAGCGTGGCTGATTCATTATCCCATACAAGCACTTACAAGGAGCGACCATGGCGACGATCACCCTGAAAGGCAATCCCATCGAGACCACTGGCGAGCTGCCCGCGGTCGGCAGTACGGCCCCGGACTTCACCGTCACAACGCCCGACCTGAAAGACTTCACGCTCGCATCGCTAGGCAGCCAGAAGAAGGTGCTCAACATCTTCCCGAGCCTCGATACAGGCGTGTGTGCGCTCTCGGTCCGACGCTTCAACGCCGAGGCGGCGAACCACCCTGAGGTGATCGTCCTGAACCTGTCGGCCGACCTGCCATTCGCGCATCGCCGCTTCTGCACCTCGGAGGGCATCGACAAGGCCCGCAACGGGTCGACGTTCCGCTCGTCGTTCGCGCGCGACTACGGCCTCGAGATCGCGACTAGCGGCATGGCGGGGCTCGCGAGCCGCGTCGTCATCGTGCTCGACGGCCACAACCGTGTGCTGCATGCCGAACAGGTCCCCGAGATCGCGCAGGAGCCGGACTACGCCGCGGCCCTCGCCGCACTCGCCTGATTACCACTCTCGAAGCTTCGACGCGCGGAACAGTTTCCCCGCGTTGATGCACTCCTTCTCGGCGGCGAACTCGATGTCGTCCCAGGTGATCTTGTCGCGCCGCTCGGCCGCGCGATAAGCGGCGCGCACGACGGCGTTCTTGATGTTGCCGCCGGCCAGCTCGAAGCTCTCGCCGAGGCGCTCGAAGTCGATGTCGTCAGCGACTGGGCAGTCTTTGGGAACGAGCTTCTTCCAGATGAGCGTGCGGTGTTTGATGTCCGGCTTGGGGAAGTCGATCTTGAACATGATGCGGCGGGCGAAGGCATCGTCGATGTTCTTGTCGAGGTTGGTCGTGAGCAGCACGATGCCGTCGAAGCGCTCGATCTCCTGGAGGAGGAGGTTCGTTTCCATGTTCGAGAAGCGGTCGATCGAGCTCTCGATGTTCGTCACGCGCTTGGCGAACAGCGAGTCGGCCTCGTCGAACAAGAGCATGCAGTGGTTCGCGCGCGCCGAGGCGAAGATCTTGGAGATGTTCTTCTCCGTCTCGCCGACGTACTTCGAGACGAGGCGTGGGATAGACACCTGGTAGAGCTTCATGCCGAGCTCGGACGCCATGATCTCGGCACACAGCGTCTTGCCGGTGCCGGGGTCGCCCTTGAACAGCACCGTGATGCCCTTGCCGGTGACGAGCCGCTTGCCGAAGCCCCACTTCGTCATCACGAAGATGCGGTTGCGGCAGGCGGTCAGCACTTCGCGGATCATCGCGAGCTCGCGGTTGGGCAGGATCAGATCTTCCATCGTCAGCGTGATGCGCGAGCGCACCGACAGCTCGTCCATGTTCGCGCGGATCTGCGCGTGCGCGCATTCTTTCAGCAAGTCATGAGTAATAACAGGGGCATCTGACCCGCTTTTGACGCGCTGCTCGACCAGCTCGCAGGCGGATGCGATCTGTCCGCCGGTGATCTCGAAGCGCGTGCCGATGTCATCGAGATCGACATCGGGATGGATCGCCAACGACTTCGGCAAGTGGGTCGCCCAGATGCGCGTGCGCTGCTCGCCATCGGGCATGCTCAGGTTCATCTGATAGCCGACGTAGTGTTCGAGCGAGGTGTCGATCTCGTCTGGCCGATTGGTCGTGAAGATGACCAGCCCCCCGTGCCGCTCGAGTTGCGACAGGATTGGTGGCAGCTTCGCGTTGCTCTTGTTGACGACCGAGTCGCAGCGGTCGAACAACAGCACCGCGCCCTGCACGCGAGCCTCAGTGAACACATCGGCGATGAGCGTGACGAAGCTACGCGAGTCGCCCGCCAGCGTCGCGCAATCGATTGTGATGATTGGCCGCCGCAGCTCGTGTGCGATCGCCTGCGACAGCATCGACTTGCCGGTGCCCGGCGGCCCGACGAGCGCCGCCGCAAGACCCCGCTGGCCGACGAACGGTCCGTTGTTCTGAGACTGGTTCTGCCCCGACGGGTTGGCGAAGTGGCGCAGCACCGCGCGCAGATCGCGCAGGTCGTCGGGCTGCAAGCTCACGTCGGCCAGCGTGACGGCCGGGTCCTTGAGGTCCGCGAAGGTGCGCAGCGACGCATCGATGCTGCGCCGACACAGCACGAAGTCCGCGAAGCGCTCGGGGATCTTTATCTCCTGAGCGAGCGCGCCGTCGCCCTTGGGCTCTTTCGCGCGCTCCAGCGAGATGAGCTTGTGCAGGACGAGCTTACTGTCGGATGCGAAATAGCGACGCGCCTGCAGCCGCTCGGTGCGGCTCGTGAAGAGCAACATCAAGGCGAGGTCGACGTCGACGAAGTCGAGCAGGATGTTGTTGTTGAAGCGCGCGAGCCGCCGCCGGAAGGTCAGGTCCAGGTGCGGCATCAGCGCGAGCTCGAGCACCTGACGCTCGAGCGCGTCGAGCTCGTAGGTGCGTGTCAGGTCGTCGAGAGGGAACGACCATCCATGCCGCTGCGACTCGTTCCGGAAAGTGCCGAGCTCCATCTCCGACTCGACCGTGGAGGCCCGCACCGCGGCGAAGGCCTGATCGGCCTCTTCGGGCGACAGCCCGCCGTTGCGAAGGTGGATCGCGTGCTCGAGCAACATCTCCCAGCGCCGCATGACCGCATCCATGAAGCGGGCGTTGAGGCTCACGAAATCCGGAATCGTATACAGCACCGATGCCTCCCAGCTTCCCCCGCGATCGCGTTTCCGCATCGTCCGGCCGTACCCCGGCTCCCGTCAAGTTGCCACGGGCCAGGGATTCAACCCCGAGCCGCACGCAAGGTCAATGGCGAGCCCGTCGAACCCACCGAACCGCGTTTGCCCCGAGTCGTGTTAGGCGCCAGAGTCCCGCCGATGCGGCCGCGCCACACAAGCCTCGCCGGCCCCTGGACGAAAGTCCGACGAAACGGCGCCAGGTCCGGAAGGGACCTGCGTTCGTGAGCGTGGTGCCATGAGCGATGATCTGTTGCGAGATGACGCGGTTTGCCGGGAGGCCTTCCGCAAGGGTGAGCGCTGGGCGATGGAAGCCGTGTACCGCCGCTATGTGCCGCTGATCTACACGGTCGTGTCGCGCGGCTTTGCGGGCTTCCGGGGCTTCTACGACGCGGTCCAGCGCGACGACGCGGTACAGGCGGTGTTCGCCGCGGCCTTCGAGGAGCGCACGCGCCTCGCCTACGATGGCGTCAACGACTACGCCCGCTTCATCCGAGGGCTTGCCCAGAACGTCTGCCGCCAGATCCTCGACAAGGACCGCCGCTTCGCACGCACCCCCGAGGTCGACCCGGACGACGGTCACGAAGACCTGGAAGAGGCCCTGCTCGCGGCCGAGGCGCTCGAAGCCTGCCGGCGATTCCGCGACAGCCTGGCCGACCCGCTCGAGCAGGCGGTGCTCGATGGCTACTTCGCCCGCGGCGAGGCCGAGGAGACGCTGGCCGCCATGCTCGGCGTCACACGTTATCGACTGCGTAAAGCGATCGCAGGGGTGCAGAAGAAAATGCTGCGCTTCAAGCAGCAGGAGGGCCTCGCATGAGCCCCTCACACATCGATGCTAGCGCCGACACGACGAAGGTCCAGGCCCTGGTAGCCCGTTACCTCGACCCACGCGCGACGTGGACCCTGGCCGATGATGACCGCGCGCGTGAATTGCGCGAGTCCCCCGCGGCGCGGCGCGCATGGGCGCTCGCGATAGCAACCCATCGCGCCATGGTCGGCGCCGCAGCGGGACTGCCGAGCGGCCACGAGCAACGCCGTCAGGCCGCGATCGCGATGGTGCGGGCGGGCGTCGCGGCGACCTCACCGGCCTCGGCTGCCAGCTGGATACGCGCCTCCTGGCTGCGGATCGCGGCGCCGCTGGTGGCGATCGGTGCGGTCCTTGCGGTCCTTTTGTTCGCGAGCCTGCAGCGAGCGGACGATCCCGATGCGTGGATCCGCGCCCGAGGTCTCGGCCGCATGGAGCTGCCGGAGCCGCGCGTCGGCCTTGGTGTCGGGGGCGTCACCGAAGACGGCCGCGAATATGACGCGGTCAGTTCGAATGCGGTCCACCTCGAGGACTGGCTCCGCTTCTCGTACACGAACGAGCGCGCCGATCTCGCTTGGCTGTACGTGTTCGCGTTGCAACCGACGGCGTCCGGCATGGTGCTGCGGCCCATCGCCCCGCTGCCCGACGAGGGCCAGAGCCTGCCGATCCGTACCGGGCACTTTCTACCGCTCGCGTTCGAGACACGCCTCGCAGCCCGCCACAGTGAAGGCCCACTGCGCCTGGTGGCACTCTTCACGGCGGCGCCGATCGGGGTCGACACGGTCGACAAGGCCCTGACACTGCTCGATCCGGCGGCCCCGAGCGAGCTACCCTCCACGTTCGAGGCCCGCCTGCGCGAGCGCCTGCCGCTCGGCCCAAGCGACGTCGTCCAGATCCTCGACAGCGCGATCGTCCCGGGCTCCGCGGCCCCGCCCAACGGCCCGCGGCAAGAGTTCCCATGAGCCCACGTCCCTATCGCGCCCGCCCTCGGCGAAGCCCGCACACGGCCGCGATCACCGCGCTGGCCCTGTGTATCGGGGGCTCCTTCCTCGCGGAGGAGCCCGCCCACGCCGACACTCCGGGACCCGACGCCCGCTTCGCGCTCGTCATCGGCTGGAACCAGTCCGACGACGACGAGCTCGAGCCCTTGCGCTATGCCGACGACGACGCCATCCGCTACCACGAACTCTTCGCCGCGATCACCACCCAGGCGCTGCTGCTGACGAGCCCCGACGAGGAGACCGAAGCGCTCGTGCCTGACTTCGCAGCGCTCGCCGCGAAAGTCCCAACCCGCCAGAACGTACTCGACGCGATCCAGACGCTGCGCACCAGCATGCAGCGTGCAAAGGCACAGGGCAAGCGCCCGATCCTCTACTTCGTCTACTCCTCGGCGCCGCCGATCTCGACGACGATCAGCGCATCGGCTTCGCCGAGCTGGCGGCCTTCGTCGCCTCCGCCAACGCGCGCGTGAAGAACCCGACCGTCAAGATCACGCCCTATATCCGGCCGCCGCTCACCGATCCGAACATGGCCCTCGTCGACCTCGGCGCCGGCCACTTCCGCGCGCGTCTACGTATCGATCTGAAGATCCGCGGCAAGGCCCACGTGCTCGACCAGGACCTCGTGCGCTACGCCGACTTCCATCGCACACCCGACGCCCCGCCCTTCTGGCTGGCCCTCACCCGCCCGGGCGAACTCGTGGTCGTGACGGACGACACCGAATGGGTCGTGCCCGAGACCGCCAGCGGCGACATGGGCCTTGGACAACTCCAGAAGCGCCCGCGTACGACCGCATCCGCACGTGGCCCCGGCTCCGAGTACTTCGAGCGCACGCTCTTCCACGAGCCGTACGACAAGGTCTTCGCCGACCGCTACCTGTCGATCGACTACCTGAAGAACTTGGAATTACAGCGCTATGTCGAGGGACCGTGGTACGACAACACGAGCGCCTGGGTCGTCGTCGGCTCGGGCCTGGCGATCGCGGCCGGCGGCCTCGGCATGCAGTTACGCGCACTGGACCTGGAAGAGAAGACGCACGGGACGCCCTGGGCCGACGAGCGGCGCCGTATCAACAGCGAGCTCGGCACCTTCGAGACCGGCTCGCTCGTGCTCTATGGCCTGGGCGGCGCGGCCGTGCTCTCCGGGATCTTGATGTTCGCGCTCGACCAGCCGCTCGGCATCGAGACATGGCGCCCACCGCTCGCGGTCGACCTCAGCACCCATAGCATCCAGCTCCGGACGGATTGGTGATGCGGCGCCTCGGCCCGATTCCGCTCGTGGTTGTACTGACGTCGCTGTTCGCGATCGCCTGCGTGCGCGAGGCCCCGATCGAAGGCGCCGCCTGCAACGTCGAGCACCGCTGCCCCAGCGGTTTCGCCTGCGCCGCGGGCGCTTGCCATAAGCTCGACGCCCGGCCAGTCGCGCGCTGCGCCAGCGACGACGAGTGCGTCGTCGGGGTCTGCCTCCAGTCGGCCGGCTTCTGCGTGCAATGCGAACACGACACGGATTGCGGCCAGGCCGCCTGCATCGCGGGCCTCTACGTGTGCGGCTGCCGCAGCGACGAGCAGTGCGCCACCGGCCGCTGCAATGCCGACAATGGCGCCTGTGTGAGCTGCTTTGCCGGTGAGCAGTGCCGCTCGGGTCATTGCGACACCGAGCACGGCGTCTGCGACGCGCTCGAAAAGGACGCGACGGACCCGAAAGCCCAAGGAGACACTCGATGAAGTCCGCATTCCTGGTGCTCATCGTGGCCGCCATCGGGCTCACGGCCAGCGCCTGCCACGAGAGCGGCGGCGCACCCGAGGTCAAAGCCGACTTCACCGACGGCCTGGCCCTTTCGTGCGAGGACAACCGGACCTGCGCAGAAGGCGTCTGCGATCTCGCGACCCGCGCTTGCGTCGGCTGCCTCGTCGACTCCGATTGCGCGGCCGGCCGCTGCCATCCGCGCGACCATGTCTGCGTCCAGTGCACCGGCGACGCTGACTGTGACGGCGGCTTCTGCCACCCGACCCAGGCGGTCTGCGTCGGCTGTTTCGACGACGCGCAATGTCAGCGCGTTGGCGGTCGTGGGGTGTGCCATCCCGACACGCTCGCGTGCGTCGAGTGCACGGCCGACCAGGACTGCGCCGGCGGTCGCTGCAACCCCGCGACGTTCGCGTGCATCGGCCAATGCACCGTCGACTCGCAATGCGCCGACCGCAACCCCTGCACCGACGAGCGCTGCGATTCAGGCGCCTGCACCTTCACGCCGGTGGCCGACACCGTCAGCTGCGACGACGGCCTCGCGTGCACGTCGCGCGACCACTGTCAGGCGGGCACCTGCGTCGGCGAAGCGACGAGTGCGTGCTGCGCGCCGCTCGTCTGTCAGCCCGACGAGGTCATGTTGGACAGCGACCGCGACGGCTGCAACGACACCTGCGAATGCCCGTCCGCGCCGGCCTGCCCGCTCGGCACCACCCCACACGACCAGACAGGGGGCGGCTGCGACGACCAATGTGTGTGCCCTTCTGGGGCGGTGATTGGCCCTGCTGGCGAGTGCCCATGCACGCTGGGCATCACCTGCGAAGGGGGTCTCGTGCCAAGCGATCTCGACGGCGACAACTGCCCCGAGACCTGCGCCAAGCCCTGCCAGACGAACTGCGACTGTACCGCCCAAGGCCTCGTCGCGGCGACCCCGTGCGCGCTCGCGTGCGCCAACTGCGGCGCCTTCCTCGAGTGTGTCGCCGGCGCCTGCGTCGGCCGCTGCGGCGTGGCGCCCGCGGACGACACGTGTGAATGCCCGGCCGCACCGATCTGCGCTCCACGCGAGACCGCGTTCGACAGCGACAACGACGGCTGCAACGACGCGTGCCGGTGTCTGGTCGACGGACCGAACGGCTGTGCCTGCCCGACCACCGTCACATGCGGTCCCGGTTCGAGCCCAAGCGACGGCGACCGCGACGGCTGCGACGATACCTGCGTCTGCGACGACCCGACCCGTGTCCAGAGCACCGACGGACGTTGCTGCCCCGACCTCGCGTGCCCGTCCGGACAGGTCGCGGTCGATGTCCAGGGTGACACGTGCCCCGACGCATGCGTGTGCGAAGGTGGCGGTGACCCCTCGTTCGCCGTGCCCGTCTGCCCCTGCAAGGCGCTCGAGTGCCCGACTGGTAGCGCGCCGACCGACACCGATCCCAACGATGGCGATGACTGTGCCGACGCCTGTGTGTGCCCGGACGGCCTGACACCCGGCCCCGCCGGCTGCGGCACCTGCCTGGCGGACTGCGCCGGTCGGGAGCTGCCCGCGTGGCGCTACTTCGTCGATGACGACCAGGACACCTGCTACGACGTCGCGGCCGAGTGCCCGGTCGGCCAGACCGCGGCGACGAGCCCAGGAGCCGGCTGCCCCGACTTCTGCACCCCATGCCCCGCGCTCGAGTGCGCGAGCGGCGCGCGTGGCAACGACAGCGACGGCGACCGCTGCCCCGACCAATGCGTCTGTGACGACTTCGCACCGGCGCCGACCGGCGGCTGCGGCTGCCCCAACGAGGTCGTGTGCAGCGCGACCGAGGTCCCGGTCGACATCGATCGCGACGGCTGTGTCGACACCTGTCGAACCGCATGTGTGACAGCATGCGACTGCGCGCAAGCGGTGCTCGTCGGGGCCTGTGACTGTGTGGACTGCCGCGTCGGCGCGAGCTGCATCGATGGATTCTGTGCGGGCTCGTGTGGCGCGGTCGCCCCCTGCGCTACGGCGGCCAGCGACGACGAGGTCTGCGGTTGCGATGGCAAGACCTACCCGAGCCGCTGTGAGGCTGCCGTGGCCAGCGTCGACATCGTGCGCGCCGGGGCATGTAGCGCGGGCTGCACGGCCGACTCGGACTGCGGCGACGGCGAGCGCTGCGAAGGCACCCGCCTCGGGTGCGACCTGCTCGTGGCCGTGGACAGCGCGCGGTGTGTGGCGGTCCCGACGAGCTGCCTGCCAGCGGCGGATCCGATGTGTGGTTGCGATGGCAAGACCTACCCGAATGACTGTGAACGGCGTCGTGCGAACGTCGCTCTCGCGGCGCAGGGATCATGCCCTAACACACCGGATTAGTTTGGTTAGACTCGCTTCTGATGAGTCATTTATTTATTTGATGACTCTTCGGACCACATTTCTTTTGCCTCCGCTCTCGAATGCTCCTACCTTCCCGCCATCCCGGTGCTTGGAGCCTCTCATTCGTTCTGTGGCGCGATCTTCCCGCCATCCCGGTGCTTGGAGCCTTTCATTCGTTCTGTGGCGTGATCAGTGTGCGCTTTGCGCTCGTGATTGTGCCTCTTCAAGACCGCCCGCCTGTTCCAGCCCGCACGGAACAAGGCCGGGCGGTCTTCCTTTTTTCAGGCTCCGGGCGTGTTTACGAACGCGCGTGCGAGCGGTAGTGTGGCCGCCTTCTGGCCTCCCTGAGGAGCACCTCGATGAAGCGGTCCCTAATCCTCTTGTTCGCGTTCTTGTCCATCGCCATCCCGCTCGCCGGGTGCAAGCTCCTGCCTGCGCCGACGATCGACAACCCGACGGACGGCACGCCGGAGTTCTTGATCTACAAGGCGATCGAGGCTGCTCAGATCCCCGACATGGAGGAGAGCTGGAAGGCACTACGCCCCTACCTGCACTCGTCGGTAACGGCGCTGCGCACGTCCGAGGACAACTTCCTGAACATGAACTTCGCGGCCTTCCGCCGTAAGGTTCGCCTCTTCACGCCCGATGACGCGAAGCCCGTCTACAAGCTCGCCCGCACCCAGGAGGATCAACCCGACAAGGAGCATCGGCTGTTCATCGTCAACGAGGGCTCGGACATGCCCTCGCCGTTCCGCATTGCGCGTGACCCGGCGGCCAACAACGAGTGGCGCGTCAAGAACATCCCGTGACGCCTAGGGCGCCGAACAGGTTGGACTCGGGCGGAAATGCAGGGATCCACGTCGCATCGCTTCGTTGCTCGTCGGTCACAGATGCTCGATAGGCTCCCTCCTCGCGCCTCGCGCTGCTCGCGTCTCCCTGCATTCCTTGGTCGCCCAACCAGATCGACGCTCTAGATCGTAAGGGCCCGCTCGATGAAGAAGCGGGCTCGGCCTTCGGCCTCAGCGACATCGGGCTCGGGTTCGGCGGCGTCGAGCAACGCCTCGGACGCGCGACGTAAGCAGCCCAGACGCTTGTAGAAACGGGAGACCTTGCGCAGCGTCGCATCGGCCGTTTCGCTCGCGTAGGTGTCGACCACCCGGTCCGACAGCTCGCGTCCGAGCAACATATCCAGCTCGAGCGCAAGGCTCATCACCTCCTCGCCTGTATCGAGCGTGCGCTCCTCGTCGGGGCCGTCGTTGGGGTCGATGAACGTCGCGTCGGCGAGGCCACCTCCGGGGAGGAACAGATGTTCCAGGCGCACCTCACCGTGCAGCGTTCGCACCCGACGCTCGGCCACGCGATGGGCGAACGTCGGTCCGAGCGTGGCGATCCATTCGCCGGTCTCATCGAGAAGTCGCTCACGCTCGGCCGGCACGAGCACAGGCATCAGCGTTTCGAGCACACCCGTGAAGCGCCCATGGATGCGGGCCGCGTCGCCGTGCAAGGGATCGGTGAAGTGCTCAGCATTTGCATGGAAGCGCGCGAGCCGCAGCATCGCTTGCTCGAGCGGGCGCCGCGCCTCCTCTGGGGCAAGCCCCGCCAGGAGCAGCCGATCGGCGCGTTGCGCATCCGGCAGGCGACGCATCATCACGAGGGGCTCACCTTCGATGAAGCCGCGATGCAGGATCACTTTGTCGAAGTTGGCATCGGGCCGCAGCACGCAATCGTCGAGATAGACCTCGCCATTGAGCTGGCGGCCGATCCAGCGCTCGCGCCCGACCATCGCGTAGCGCACCGACATCAGCGACTGGTCGTAGCCATCGATGAGGCGCGGGCGCCGCAACTTCAACACCAGGTCGTCGCTGAAGAGCAGGAGTGATTTGCGTGTGAGCATCGCCCTGCGCGGGACGATGGGACCCTCGGGACCTACGAACCGCTCTTCCTGGAATGCACGCGCGAGCTCGGTCGGATTCATCGTTGGGTCATCATGAGGTCAGCGGGGCGCGTCGCTGGTGAGCGCCCAGTGGCTGTCGAAGAAGCCCCCCATGAGGGCTTCGCGGGGGCCGAGGATCCGGTCCCCGAACACGGCACGCATGCGGCTGTCGTACACCAGGTAATCCGGCGAGAGCTCGGGCAGGTAGCGCGCGGACAAGGTGCCATCGGGCCCGAGCCCAGCATGTAGGACGAGGTAACGATTGGGGTCGAATGGGCTCGGACGGATGACCGAGATCCCGACCTCCGGTCCTTCGAAATGACGCCCGTCCACCTCGAGCGCGTGATCCGTGAAGCGGATTCCGGCCGCCTCCAAGGCGGGTGCGGCCCGTGCCGTGAGGAGGTTTGTGGCCGGCCTCCCGACCAGCACGACGCTACGACCGACGAGGTCCGCCTCGGTCACCTCGACGTCTGCCAGCACCGGCACACGCAGGTCGATCCAGGGGGCGTGCATCGATAGACGTTCCGCAGTGAGGCGATTGACCTCGAGCTCGGCCGGCACCTGCGTGCCGTACACCACGATGAGCGGGCCGTACCAGGCGTCTCCAATCGGCCCTTCGAGGCCGGGACGCTTGGCGTACGCGGCGCGATCAACGGTCGGCGTGACGCTCCAACCCTGCCCGCCGCCGCGTGCGAGATGCAGCGCGCCACCTGGGCCAACGACATGCTCGCCGAGATTGCGTCCATCGATGACGAACGTCTGCGGCTTCTGAGCACGCTCACCGAGTTCGCGGCCGAGGATGCTGAAGGCGCCGACGTTGCGCGTCGCGACCTGGATACGGTCGCCTTTGAAGGATCCGTCGAGCTGCCCGAACTGGGCGTCGTCCTCGAAACGCTCGATCGCCAGCCAATAGTTGGTGCCCCAACGATAGCGACCGCTGCGCACGACCGGCTGCGGTGCCACTGCCGGGCGTCGCCGGGCAGCCAACCACTTCAAGAGGGTCCCGTCCTCGAA